>Ga0208454_1000011_pt1 | contig 280423 bp, 252 predicted proteins | sample EasRivMeERMZT100_FD_187530 | JGI IMG/M metagenome (GOLD analysis project Ga0208454, IMG submission 187530) | Soil microbial communities from meander-bound floodplain in the East River, Colorado, USA - East River MetaG ERMZT100 (SPAdes) (version 2) | ecosystem: Environmental > Terrestrial >...
GCTCAGAGGCGATGTGTTCACCAAGGACGTGATCGAGACCTGGTTGGAATACAAGAGAAAACATGAGGTCGACGCTATCCGGCTCAGACCCCATCCCTGGGAGTTCGCTCTGTATTTCGATATTTAACTTGCCGGACTGAATGACACGGTCGGCAGACTTGCGCGTAAACAAAATCGCAAACCGCAATCCCTACACTGACGACTCAGTCCTAACCATGATCGGGGACCCGATGGAAGAGGTGCTAGTTTTTCAGCACGATCCGTTCGAGGACCTGGGATGTTTCGCCGAAGTTTTGGAGAAGCAAGGGGCCGATTATCGAGTCCTGCGTTTGTTCCACGGTGAGATGCCCGCGGAGGATTGGCATCATATTGGCGCGCTGATTATTCTTGGCGGGCCGATGAGGGTGAGCGAAGAAGATAAATATCCGTTTCTGCGTTGGGAAAAACGCATTATCCGAGCCGCCATCGATGAGGCGGTGCCGATGCTCGGTGTTTGCCTGGGTGCGCAATTGATTGCCGCAACGCTCGGCACGCCGGTTTATCATGGGCCAGTCAAGGAGATCGGCTGGAGTCCGATCTCGATCACGCCCCACGGTCAGGTGGATTCTTTGCTCGGCTATTTGCCGGAGAGCGCCACGGTATTTCAATGGCATGGCGAGGGATTTGAGTTGCCCAACGGCGCGATCCACCTCGCTTCATCGGTCAATTATAAAAACCAAGCTTTTCGCATCGGCAGATCAATTTACGGTCTGCAATTTCACCTGGAAGTGACGCCGAGTATGATCGAACGGTGGATTGACGAACGATCGAAGGATCTCGCGCTGGCGCCTTACGTCCAGCCCGACAAGATTTTGGCCGACACGAAAATTTACGCGCCCGCGTTAAAATACTACGGCGAACGATTTCTCACTGAATTTGTCCGGCGCGTCGCCCGCACGCGCCGCCAACAGAGGGATCGAGGCCAAGCCCTGGCATGAGAAGAGTCCTGGTCATAGATGATCATGAACGTTCGCGCCGGGATCTCATCAACATCTTACTCGAGTGCGGATATGAGATAGTCGGCGAAGGGAGCAGCGGTAAACTCGCTCTGGCGCTGGCGCGGACGGCAACGCCGGATGTCTTGCTCATGGCGGTCGGTTTAGCCGATCTCGACGGTATCCAAGCGGCGAGCGAGATATTGGCGAACGTCAGCCTGCCGATAGTGCTAATCACCAGTCACTACGATGTGACGACTGTTGAGCGCGCTACTAAAGCTGGCGTGATGGCCTTGCTGCTAAAACCGATACGCGCGGAAGCGGTCAGCCCGGCAATCGAATTGGCAAATTCGCGCTTCAAGGATTTCCTCGCCCTGCAACGGGAGAATGAATCTCTGAAAGAGAACTTAGAGTCGCGCAAAATCATCGAACGGGCCAAAGGCCTGTTGATGGAGCAGCGCCGGCTATCGGAAGAGCAAGCGTATTCGCTGATCAAGAAGACGAGCATGAATATGCGAAAGCCGATGGCGGACGTCGCGCAGGCGATTCTACTAGCCGCGGAAATCGACCAGCAGAGTAAATAAATCCCGCGCAATGATAACTGCTATGTTTTTGAGCAGTGAGTTGATTGATTCATCAGCAGCGACGCTAAGGCAGATTTCTAAATTGAGTCATCGCCAGTACTTTGAGGCAATATGTTAATGGCATAACCATTGCGTAGTTAATTGCACGAAGGCGACGTTGCCTTCGGTAGAGCAAAGGCGCTCACCGTTACGCGGTGCAGCGCCTTTTTAATTTTGTTGGGATAAGGAGATTGCCATGCCTTCAGTTCGGCGACAAACCACGACCGGAAAGATTTTGGACAATGTACTTTTTTTAGCGGAGGTGTTTGGCGATCGCGAGGACCAAGACATTCCGAAAATTCCCGTGCTGGAGATGGCCAAATGTTTCGATCTCGCACCGCCGCCCGCCTCGAAAATCCGGCGCCGGCCGCGGGACTGGCCGTTATGGAAATGAAGGCGGTGAAATATCGCATCACCGAAGTTGCCGGTTGGGTGATTGTGACACCATCGGGAAAAGCTGAAAACAATGAACCGCTACGGGTCCGATATTTGTTCCGACGCTGGCTCACGCGCCAAGGAATCCGAGTCATCGCGAACTTAAAGCAGTTAGAGCAGTTCGGCGTGTGGGAAGTGGGAGTGCTCACATCATTCAAGCGCGAAGTCGATCAGCGCGCCGGTGTGCTCAGGCTGTGCAATCTCAATCCGGAACTTAAGGGCTATTTTCATCACGATCGCTTCGCCGAGCAATTCGAGCTGTACGAAGATCTCGAAGGGGCGATGACGGGTGTAAGGGGCTGAAATTAATGGAACCAATCAACAAGGCTGTCCGTGAACTTCATCCTGGTATTTTTCAGATACGCGGCCGCAACGGTAGCAGTCACAGTTACGTGATCAAGGGCGACTACATGAACGTCATGGTCGATTCCGGTTCGGACCAGAATTTTCCGGTCCTGGAGCGCGGACTACGGCAAATCGGCATGAAAGTGCGGGATATAGATTTAGTCATCAATTCGCACGAGCACTGCGACCACATCGGCGCCAATCGGTATTTTCAGGAGTCATCGATGATCGCCGCCTACCGATTAGCGGCTTCGAAGATGACCACCGGCGATTACTATGTGACGATGTATAAAGGCAATGATCTCAACGAGCCGCCGATGCGCGTTCATATTTGGCTAGAAAATATGACGCGCATCGATCTGGGCAATTACAGTTTGCGCGTGTTTCACACCCCCGGGCACACTTCCGGCTGTATTTCGCTCGTCGAAACTAGCCGCGGCCTGCTCTTCTCCGCCGACAGCGTATTCGCCGGCGGCACGCTTTCTTATATCGCCGAGTCGGGCAGCATCGGTGATTATTTGGATTCATTGGCGCGGCTGCGCTGTTTCGGTTTGAGCGCGCTTTATCCGGGACACGGGCGAATTTCTGCAACGCCGATCGAAGATATCGACCAAGCGATTGCCAATGCGCAAAAGATGCTCGTCGAACGGAGCGATGCCGGCGCGGATATTTTCTATCAGAGCGCGGCAGAAGACTAATGCGTGTGATGTTTTTCTAGGCAGCCAGCGAACGAGGTTTAGGCATGAGGCTGGTCACGATTGTTTGAGATTGAAGAATGGTCAATATTTTCACCGTGGTCTTTGATGGCATGTCGGTTGCTCTACAAGCTTGTCTAAAAGCTTAACAGCGATGAACAAGATCGAAGAATATAAGAAAGAAAAACCGGGGCTCGACGTTCTCGATGACATTCCGCGCTACGTCGTTGACGGTTGGGAAAAGATCACCGACGGCGATAAGGAGCGCTTAAAATGGGCTGGGATTTTCTTCCGGCGCCAAACGCCCGGCCGCTTCATGATGCGGCTCCGCTTCGCCAATGGTCTTATGACAGCGGCGCAGCTGCGCACGATCGGCGAAATCAGCCGCGATTTCGGCAAAAGTTTTGCCGACATCACGACGCGCCAGCAGATGCAGCTGCGCGAATTTCGCATCAATGACGTTCCAGAGATCTGGCAGAGGCTGCGTGCCGTCGATCTGATTTCATTACAGACCGGCATGGACAATATCCGCGGTGTGATTGGCTGCCCGGTTGCCGGTCTGACGCCCAATGAATTGTTCGATGCCTCGCCGGTGGTGCGCCAATTCACGCAGATGTTCATCGGCAACAAGGCTTTCACCGATTTGCCGCGCAAGTTCAACGTGACGATCACCGCGTGCAAAGAAGCCTGCACCCATGCCGAAGCGCAAGATTTAGCTTTAACGCCGGCGCTGAAAGAAATTGACAGCGCGCCGGTGAAGGGCTTCAACGTCGCCGTCGGCGGAAAGCTCGGTTCCGGCGGTTTTCGTATGGCGTCGCCTTTGAATTTTTTCGTTACGCCCGAAGAATCGGCATCGGTCTGTTCGCATATCGTGATGATCTTTCGCGATCATGGCGCGCGCGAGCAGCGCACCAAGGCGCGCTTGGCGTTTCTGATTGAAGAATGGGGCGTGGAAAAGTTTCGCAACGAACTCGAACGGCGCGTTGATCGCCCGCTTGCCTCGGCTGGGCATGATCAACGCACGCCGAAACACACCGATCATGTCGGCGTGTTTCGCCAGCAACAGGCCGGCCTCAACTATGTCGGTCTGGCCGTGCCTGTTGGGCGCATGACTTCGGAACAGATGCTGCGGCTCGCCGACTTGGCCGAGACCTACGGCAGCGGCGGGCTGCGCCTTACCGTCGGACAGAATGTTATCATTGCCGACGTTCCCGACAGTAAGATCGGCGAGCTTACTGAGGAGCCGGTGCTGCAGAAGCTACGCTACGATCCGTCCGAGGTCATGCGCGGTCTGGTGAGCTGCACCGGCATGGACTTCTGCCACTTTGCTTTGATCGACAGCAAAGGCTGGGCGCTTAAAACCGCCCGCGCACTGGAAACCAAGTTGGGCAAGACCCAGCCGTTGCGCATGCACTGGTCGGGCTGTCCGGCGAGCTGTGGCAATCACACCGTCGCCGACATCGGCCTGCTCGGGAAAAATATCAAGCTCAACGGCGAAGTGGTGGAAGCGGTCGATGTGTTTGCCGGCGGCGCGGCCGGCTGCGAAGCGAATTTTCCAGTGAAGATCATGGAAGATGTTCCCTGCGAAGATTTGCCGGAGGTGGTCGCCGGTTTAGTCAAGCACGGCGCGTTCAAGGCGATGCGCCAGCAGTTGCGGAAAATTCCCCAAGCGCTGGCGCTCGGCACAAAGCTAGAAATTAAGCTTGAACCGACCAAGCCGCTCATTCGCGCCGACGAGATCAATGAGGGGGCGGCCAAGCTCGTGCGCGTAAATAATGACGAGATCGCGGTCTTTAAAAATCAAGGTCAGCTTTGCGCGCTGCAAAACACTTGTCCCCATGAAGGCGGTCAATTATCGGCAGGCTGGATCGAAGAGGGTGCAGTGGTCTGCCCGCTCCATGGCTACAAGTTCGACTTGACCAGCGGCGTTTGTTTGACCGATACCAAGCTCAAAGCGAAAATTTTCAAACTCGCCCGACATGGCGAGAATTATTCGGTGGAGGCATGATCGAGATGAAGAGAGTTCAGAAACCAACTCGGCGTGATTTTCTCAAAGTTGCCGGTGCCAGTTCGTTAGGCTTGTTGCTCAGCCATTTGCCGACGCGTTGGATCGGCGGCGTGTATGCCGCCGATGCGCCGGAGACGACCAAGATTCGTTTAGGCATTATCGCCCTGACCGATTGCTCGTCGATCGTCATGGCCCATGAATTAGGCCTGTTCAAAAAATACGGCATCGAATCGACGATTTCTAAAGAAGCTTCTTGGGCGGCGATCCGCGACAAGTTGATGCTGGGAGAAAATCAAGCGACGCATATGCTGTTCGGCATGCCGTTTTCATCGAGCATGGGCCTGCTCGGCTCGCCGGTGAAGCCGATGATCATTCCATACGTGCTGAACCGTAACGGCCAAGCAATCACGTTGGAAAACGACATGAAGGCCAAGGGCGTGCGCACGCCGCAGTCGCTCAAACCGATCGTCGACGAAGCGAAAAAAGCTGGCAAGCCGATGACCTTCGCAATGACTTTTCCGCCTGGCACCCACGCTATGTGGATGCGCTATTGGCTCGCCGCCGGTGGTATCAATCCCGACAAGGATGTGTCGCTGATCACGATTCCGCCGCCGCAAATGGTTGCCAACATGAAGGTCGATAAGATGGACGGTTTTTGCGTCGGCGAACCATGGAACGCGCGCGCCATCGCCGATGGCATCGGTTACACGGCGGTGACGACGCAGCAAATCTGGAAGGACCATCCCGAGAAGGTTTTGGCTTTCACCGAAGAGTTCGCCGAGAAAAATCCCAAGACCGTCAAGGCGATCCTACGCGCGGTCGCCGAGGCGAGCCAGTATATCGACAAGTTGGAAAACCGCCCGCACATGGCCGAGGTGGTTTCAAAACCGCAGTACATCAATACGTCGAAGGATGTCATTCTCGGGCGCATGTTGGGCGACTACGATTACGGCGACGGACGCAAGGAAAAAGATCCCAACTACATGACGTTTTTCGACCGCAATACCAACTTTCCGTGGAAGTCGCACGGCGTGTGGTGGGTCTCGCAGTTCCGCCGTTGGGGCATGGTAAAAGGCGCGCCCGACTATACCGGCATCGTCAACAAAGTGATCCGCCCCGATATTTACCGTGAAGTGGCCAAAGAAATGGGTATTGCAGTGCCCAAGGATGACATGAAGAAAGAAACGCTCTTCGACAAGATCGAATTCGATCCGGCCAAGCCGGAAGAGTACGTCAAGAAATTTACCGTTAGCAACGTGGCTTAGAGGTTTAGCGACAAATGGAAAAACGCATTGATTCGGCTGCAATGATTCTGCCGTTGCTCGGCATCGGCCTAATGCTGTTTATCTGGACCGCGATCAGTTTGAAGGTCGCACCCGACCTTCCGTCGCCGCTCAAGACCTGGCAGGAGAGCCAGCAATATATTCTGAACCCGTTCTTCAAAGACGGTGAGATGAACCAGGGTATCCTGCGTTTCGCTTTTTTGAGCCTCATTCGTGTCGCCAAGGGTTTTGCTTTGGCAATCGCTCTCGGCACGCCGTTGGGATTTCTCTTGGGCTTTTCGCCGAAGTTTCATCAAGCCTTCGACCCGGTGATTCAAGTGCTGCGGCCAATCTCGCCCTTGGCTTGGTTGCCGTTGGGCTTGGTCATCTTCAAGCAGTCCGAGCCGGCGGCTTTATTCACCATTGCGCTGTGCGCCATGTGGCCGACGGTCATCAACACGGCGATGGGCGTGCGCAGCATCGGCACGGAGTATCTGAACGTCGGCCGGGTGCTCAAACTGTCGCCGATGAAAACTTTGCGAAAGATCATGATCCCGGCGACGCTGCCCTACATGTTCACCGGATACCGTTTGAGTCTCGGCATGGCCTGGTTGGTGATCGTCGCCGCCGAGATGCTCACCGGTTCGCCGGGCCTCGGCGGTTTTCTCTGGCAGGAGTACAACAGTTTGGTCTACTCGCACATTCTTTTGTCGGTGCTAGCGATCGGTCTGATTGGTTTCGCCCTCGATCGCTTGATGGGTGTGGTCGAGCGCCGTTTTAAGACCGCTTGATGGATTGAGTCATGGCAATACTTGAACTCAAAGGCGTGAGCAAAAGCTTTTCCCGCAATGGCCGGGCGAAGGCGCAGACCGGGAAGCTTGAGGTGCTGCGCGATATTAATCTGTCGATTCGTGAAAACGAATTTGTTTGCATCGTCGGCCGTTCTGGTTCGGGCAAGACCACGTTGATCTCGATAATGGCTGGCCTCATCGATCCCGATGCGGGTGCAATCTTACTCGAAGGCCAAGCGATCGACGGACCGGGTCCGGATCGCGGTGTTATCTTTCAGAACTATTCTTTGCTGCCTTGGCTGAGCGTGTATGAAAACGTTTATCTGGCGGTGGACGCGGTGGCGGCAAATTTATCGGACCAGGAAAAACGGCAGCGCACGGAACATTACGTCAATTTAGTAAATCTTGGCGCGGCGATGAAAAAAGTTCCGCGTGAGCTTTCCGGCGGCATGCGCCAGCGAGTGGCGGTGGCGCGCGGTTTGGCGATGGAGCCGAAAGTCTTGCTCTTAGACGAGCCGTTCAGCGCGCTTGACGCGCTGACGCGCGGCACGCTGCAAGAAGAGTTGGCGCGTATCTGGACCGAAACGCGCAAGACCGTGGTGATGATCACCAACGATATCGATGAAGCGATTTTGCTCGCCGATACCATCTATACGTTAACCCCCGCGCCGGGAGCAACGCTCGGGTCCGCGATCATCGTCGACGCGGCCCATCCGCGCGCTCGGATGGAATTGACCGGCCTATCGAGCTGTCAGAAGGCCCGGCGCGAAACACTCGGCAATTTAACTTCCGGCGCAAAAGGCAGCGTTCTTGGCGCGGCGGCGGTACTTCACTAAAAGGAACGACTTGATTTCATGATTCCAACGATCGAACTCACACAACTCGGCAAAAGCTACGATACCGAACAGGGAGCTGCGGTTATCGTCAAAGACTTTAACTTGCGCGTCAGCGACGGCGAGTTTGTCTGCATCATCGGCCATTCGGGTTGCGGCAAGTCGACGGTTCTGTCGATCGCCATGGGTCTCAACGATGCCACCCAAGGCGGTATCATCATCGCCGGCCGCGAAGTGGTCAGCCCCGGTTTGGACCGCGGCGTGGTGTTTCAATCTTCGGCGCTGTTGCCGTGGTTGAGCGCGCGGGAAAACGTTTTACTGGCGGTCGAGCAGGTGAGCGATCGGCACTCGAGTAAGCAGCGTAAAGAGTGCGCCGACAAGTTTCTCAACGCCGTGGGCTTGAACGGCGCCGCCGACTGTTATCCGGATGAGCTTTCCGCCGGTATGCGCCAGCGCGTCGGCATCGCCCGCGCACTGGCATTGGAACCTAAGGTGCTATTGCTCGACGAGCCGTTTAGCTTGCTCGACGTGGTCACGCGCATGGAGCTGCAAGACCAACTGATGCATCTGTGCGCGCAAGAAAATAAGACTGTCCTGATGGTCACCCACGACGTCGACGAAGCGATCTTGCTCGCCGACCGCATCGTCATGATGACCAACGGGCCGGCGGCCACGGTCGGTGAGATAGTCACCGTGCCGTTCGAACGGCCGCGCGACCGGCTCGGCATTGGCGAAGATCCGCGGTATCACCAATTACGCAGCCAATTGCTGGGTTTTCTCGAGGAGCGTGCGCATGGCAATGGTACGTTCGCACGTCGAGTGGATCACCAACCGGCAAAATCTGATAACCCGAAAGTGACGGCGGAAGAACTGTTGGTGATCGAGAAATACACCGGCTTCAACCGCTTCCGCGGTAAATTCCGCAAGCAACCGCCGTATGTTGGTTCAATAGCGAGGTTAAGCAGCGCCAATGCCAAGGCGTTTTCGTGATTCGAACCGAATTTACTCAGTGACGCGCCGTGGAAAGCAGCCGCAACAATTCGCCGATTAGTGGCATCGAACGTTGGGTCAAAAGCTATTGCCCCTATTGCGGCGTCGGCTGCGGGCTCTTGGCGGGAATTCGCGACGGCGCGGTAACGAAGATCAAAGGTGATCCGGAACATCCGTCGAGCCGCGGCGATCTTTGTCTTAAGGCGGTCTATTTGCCGGAAACTTTGCGGACGGCTGATCGATTGCTCTATCCACAGATTCGTTCCTGCCAAGACGGCCCGTTCAGGCGCGCTTCTTGGCAACAGACGATGACTTACTTGGCAAAACGGTTTCAAAATATTATCGACGAGCATGGGCCTGACGCAGTGGCGTTTTACGGCTCGGGGCAACTGACCACGGAAGAATATTACGTCGCTAACAAATTGGTGAAAGGTTTCATCGGCACGAATAATTTCGATACTAATTCTCGCCTCTGCATGTCCTCGGCAGTGGCGGGTTATAAGACTTCACTCGGTTCCGATGGTCCGCCGGCGTCCTACGCCGATATTGAAAAAGCGAATTGCTTTCTGCTCATCGGCACCAACACCGCCGACTGCCACCCGGTAATCTTCAAACGGATCAAACAGCGAAAAATGAGCGCGCCGGACGAGGTGACAGTTATTTGCGTCGATCCGCGGCGAACGGAAACCGCCGACTTCGCCGATCTGCATTTGCCGATTCGTCCGGGCAGCGACATCGCGCTGCTCAACAGCATGCTCTATGTCTTGCTCGAAGAAAATTTGATCGATCGCGAGTTTGTCGCGCAACACACCAATGGCTTCGGCGCACTCATCAAGACCGTCAAGGATTATGCGCCGAAAGCTGTAGAGGAAATCTGCGGCATTGCGGAATGTCTGATCGTCGAGGCTGCTTTGATCTTCGGCAAAGCAGCGCGCGCCATATCGCTGTGGAGCATGGGGGTCAATCAAAGCACGGTGGGTGTCCACAAGAACAATGCGATTCACAATTTGCACTTGGTTACCGGCAAGATCGGCAAGCCCGGCAGCGGGCCGTTTTCGCTGACGGGCCAGCCCAACGCGATGGGCGGCAGAGAAGTGGGCGGGCTTTCCCATATGCTGCCCGGCTATCGCAACGTCGAGAATCCGCAGCACCGCGACGAAGTCGAGCGATTTTGGGGCGTGCCGTTCGGTCGCATTGCGCCTGAACCCGGCTTGGCGGCGTTGGAGCAATTCGAAGCCTTGGCTGAGGGGAAAGTCAAAGCGATCTGGATTCTCTGCACCAATCCCGCGGCATCGGTGCCGAATATTGACGGGATCGAAAAGGCGCTGCGACAAGCGGAGCTGGTCATATTGCAAGACGCTTATCATCCAACGGCAACGAGTAGGTTTGCTCATGTGATTCTACCCGCGGCGCAGTGGAGTGAAAAAGAAGGTGTGATGACCAACTCAGAACGGCGCATCACCTACATGCCGAAGTTAGTCGAACCGCCCGGCGAAGCGTTGCCGGATTGGAAAATTATTTCGCTATTTGCCGAAGCGTTGGGAATCAGCGACGCCTTTGCCTATGAGTCGGCGCAGCAAATTTTCGCCGAGTTCGCCGCGCTAACCAAGAATACACTCTGCGATTGCTCCGGAATGAGCTATCGAAAGCTGAAGTCCACTCCTTTGCAGTGGCCTTATCCGAGGATGCTTCGCACGCCGACCGTTAGGCTCTATGGTGACGGAGTGTTTTCGACAGCCGACGGCCGAGCGAACTTGATCGCTGTCGAACATTTCGAGCCCGCGGAAAAAGCCGATGCTGCTTATCCGCTGGTGTTGACAACTGGACGCTCGAAATATCACTGGCACACGATGACGCGAACCGGCAAGAACGAAGCCCTGCGCAAATGCGCGCCGGAGCCGATTCTCGATTTGCACCGCGCCGACGCGCGCCGTTACGGGATTCAGGACGCGGATTTTGTCGAGATTATTTCGCGCCGCGGTAAGGTGATGGTGCAGTGCCGCGTTACCGAAGAAATTACCCGCGGCACCTGCTTCTTGCCGTTTCACTGGGGTCGTGATCAGGGATTTTTCAAAGCGGCGAATAATCTGACGATCAGCGCGCGCGATCCGCTGTCGCGCCAACCGGAACTCAAAGCTTGCGCCGTACGCGTGCGCAAGGTTTTGGACTTTCCACTAGAAGACAATTAGCGATGACCGCGACCGCCATGGGCAAAGTCTTTCTCGTCGGCGCCGGGCCGGGCGATCCGGAGCTGATCACGCTAAAGGGCAAGCGCTGCCTGGAAGCGGCGGATGCGATTCTTTACGATGAGCTGGCGAATCGCGAGCTATTGGAATTCGCTCAGAGCGATACCGAATTGATCTACGTCGGCAAGAAGCCAGGCAAGCACTGCGCCGATCAACGCGAGATCGAAGCGCTCCTCGTACGACACGCGCGGCAAGGCAAGACGGTTGTGCGCTTGAAGGGTGGCGATCCGTTCGTCTTCGGCCGGGGCGGCGAGGAGGCGCTGGCCTTACACGCGGCGGGTATTCCTTTCGAAATCGTCCCTGGAATCAGTTCGGCCATCGCCGTACCCGCTTATGCTGGGATTCCCGTGACGCACCGCTCGCTGGCGTCAAGCTTCGCCGTCGTTACTGGCCACAAGTCTTCGGGCGACGGCATCAAGTGGGGAAAGTTGGCGGGTTTGGTCGATACTCTGGTGATACTCATGGGATTGCATAATCTAGATGAGATCATGAACGCGCTGCTTGCCGGCGGCTGCGAGCCCGAACGGCCAGTGGCGCTGATTCAATCGGGGACGAGCGATGAGCAGCGAGTGCTTGGTGGAACCGTGGCAACGATTGGCGCCCTTGCCGCCAAGGCGAACTTCCGATCGCCAGCGCTTATCGTCGTCGGCGAAGCGGTTCAATTGCGAAAGCAATTGCGTTGGTTTGCCATAGGCACGGGCAAGCTACGGTCGCTAGCACGGAGTGTTGAAAATGGTGTGCAGTTCTGATCTAAGTTACCATCGCTCCGCTCGTTGCTACAAAAATAGTCAGGGGCTTGACCGAATATTAGGCAGAAATCGGCTGGTGCCGTCGCCATATTATATTATCTGCTTATTTTCCGATAATCTGTTGCAAATAGTCTACTCCGAGGAGCTGGCATCGGGATTGCGTTGTTTTACACGGGACCAATCGTCCTATTAAATTGACGACAACTTAGACTTAGCAAATATAAAGAGGAGGATTTAGGGTGATGAATAAAAAGATTGCGGTGCTCGCGGCTATTTTCGCGTTGATCGGTTATGCCTCGGGGCTGCGCGCGCAAGAGGATAAACCATTGGCGCCGGGTTGGTTGAGCTTGGATAGCAGCGTTGGTGTAATGGACAAGGGCATCGCCAACGGGAAAGGCGCCTTGGAGAAGGCCGTGGGCATCGCCGTCAGCGGTTTCCTCGACACCGGTTACACATGGAGTTCCAATCATCCCGGCAGCCCGGCGAATATCTCTGGCCGTTATTTTGACAAGGACTACAACAAAGTAACCTTCAACGATTTTCATTTGGCGGTGGAGAAGCCGGAGAAGGATTGGGGAGTGGGGTTTCGTGTTTCCGGCGATTTCGGACGCACCGGCGAGCTTTTGCGTGAGGCGACGCTTTGGGGGAAATCGCTTCACCGCGAGCCCTCGGCAGAATTGCGCGAAGCGTATCTAACGACGACCATTCCAGTTGGCGAGGGAATTGGGGTTAAGGGCGGACTATTCGTAACGACTTTAGGCACCGAAATCATCCCGAACCCCGGGGCCTATAATGACAATATCTCTCGCTCCTTCGCCTTTAATTACGCCATTCCGCTCCGCCATCTTGGTATGCTGTTTACCTATCCGTTCCATAAAACGGTCACTGCGAATCTCGGCATCGTCACCGGATGGGATAACCCGCGAGATAACAACGGCGCGCCGTCGGGACTCATGGGGGTTAATTTTACCCCGACGGACTCCTTCGGTTTAGCTAGCAATATCATTTTCGGCCCTGAACAAACCCATAATAGCGGGCGCATGAGAGTTGCCTGGAGCAGTGTGGCGACGATCAAGCCCGCTGAGCCGCTAACCTTGTTGCTGGAGTATACCCTCGGTGCCGAGTCCAAGGCGCCAACCCCCACGAGCACGGAAGACGCATACTGGAATGCCTTGGCGGCAATCGCATCCTGGGGCTGGACGGAGCGTTTCACGACTGCCTTGCGCGGGGAAATCTTTATCGACAGCCAAGCGGCACGAACCTTTGGTTTTGCGTCGTCGACCCCGGAGCGAAACGTCACCTTGGGTGAAATCACGTTAACCGGGAGCTATAAGTTTACCAAGATGCTGATGGGACGCGCCGAATTTCGCCAAGATTGGGCCAGTCACCCGGTATTTCAAAAAGGGAAGAGCAGCGCTGACAGCAATCAAACCACCCTCGGGTTGCAGCTACTCTACGCCTTCTAATTCGCTAGAACCCGCTTCCTACCAGCTGGGAACCGCCGTAGGTCGGCTCCCAGCTGTCATTTTACCGTCCAGTTTTCCGCCCCCGGATGCGAGCTAACCATTACAATCTTAGACCCGCTAGAAAAAATTTGCGGCGACTGTGAATACTGACGGTACTCCAATCCTTGGCGGGCCGGCAATTTTGCTTTGCGAAAAAAACTATCCGCTGATTCTGATCAGCCTCAGCGTCCTGCTGTACTTTTTCGGGCTCGGTTGGCGCGATTTCTGGGCGCCGGTGGAGCCGCGCTATGCGGAGATCACCCGTGTCATGTTCGCCAAGGGCGAGTGGATCGTGCCGATGGTGAACGGCGATCTCTACACCGACAAACCAATCCTCTATTTTTGGTTGGTCTTGTTCGCCTCGAAGCTAGTGGGCTCGGTCAACGAGTGGAGCGTACGGCTGCCGGCGGCGCTCGGTGGGGTTGGGGTTGTTTGGGTAACTTACCTATTTGGCAAAGAATTCTTTAACGCGCGGGCCGGTTTCTTGAGCGCTGTCGTGTTGGCCAGTTCCGTGCGGGTGCTCTGGGAAGCGCGCTGGGCGCATATCGATATGCTCTTTTGCTTTCTTTTCCTGCTGTCGATCTATTTTGCTGCTCGTTCGCTGCTTGGCCGCGGCAGCGCCAACCAAATTCTTCTGTCCTACGTTTTCATGGCGCTGGCGACCTTAGCGAAGGGGTTGATCGGTGTCGTGCTGCCGGCGCTGTTGTTGGTTTCATTCATGGTCGCGCGACGTGACTGGCGCATGATCGCTGAGGCCAAATTGGCGGTTGGCATTGCGCTATTTCTCATTGTGGCGGCGCCGTGGTTTTTTCTAGTGAGCCAGGCGACTGACGGCAAATGGTTGACGGACTTTCTTTACATCCACCATTTGCAGCGCTACACCGCCGGCGCGGGACACCGCCAACCGTTCTATTATTATTTTACGACACTGCCGGTAGATCTGCTGCCCTGGACGATCTTCGCGGTTCCGGCGCTACTGGCCTACCGGCCCCATCGAAGAATTTTGCACGAGCCGGTTTTGCTGTTTTTCGTCCTATGGTTTCTTAGCGTCTTCCTGTTCTTTTCCGTCTCCGACACCAAGCGCGAACTTTACTTGCTGCCGCTGCTGCCGGTCGTGGCGCTGTTCATCGGCAGTTATCTGAACGATCTCTCGACCGGCGCGACTCATGAGACCGCGCTCTATCGTTGGTGGGCTTTGAGCCACTTCGCTATCTTCGCCATCATTGGCGTTGGTTTACCCATAGTGGCGTGGATCGTTCGCCGCGAGGCCTTCTGCTCATTCGTCCCCGGCAGCGTGGCGTTGGGCGTTGGCGGCGCATTTTCGGTTCGTTTCCTTTGGCAGGGCCAGCCCCTTAAGGCAGTCGCGTCCGTTGTACTCATGATGACACTTCTGCTACTCACTTCAGCATTGTGGGTTTTCCCCTATTTGGAACAATTCAAGTCGCGCCGGCCATTCGCATTGGAGATCAAGCAGATCGTTCCCGAAACGACGCCATTGTACATCTATGCCGACACCATGCATGACTTCAATTTCTACGTGGCGCGAGACGTGGTGCCGGTACTGTCGTCGCCTACCGACGTTGAAAAGGTGGCCGCCGGTGCGCAAACGAGTTATACGCTGATCAAGGATCGAGATTTCAAAAGACTGAAAAACATTCCGCTGCAATGGATTGTCCTGTCCGATTCCGCCGGCAGCTCGACTTGGCATCTCGTCGAGCTGAAGGCGGGGCCGGCCGGTTGAGCGAAAGTTGTTATGAAAAAATCCTTGGTGTGGATCGTCATCGGCGCCGTTGCTGGCTATCTGGTATTCCGGGGCGTACCTGAAATGTTCCCGGAAAAGCTTGAGCCGCGCTCGCAGGCTCGGCTGAGCAAGATCGCCGCCGAGCTGAATCGCTCGGTGCCGGTGATGATCGACAAGGAAACCGAGCTGACTGTGGTTGAAGGTCATGAAGCCATGTTGATTTACAAATACCGTCTGGTGCCATACTCGGTGCGTCAACTCAATCACGAAAAATTCGCCGCCGGCGCCAAACAAAAGGTTATTCAGGGTGCCTGCAACCAAGCCGATTTGCGCGATGACTACCTAAGAAAAGGCGTGACGCTGCGCTATTCCTACTTCGACAAGGACCAGCAGCATATCGCGACGGTGGACGTGACGCCGGGGGATTGCGGCTTTTGAAAGATTGGAGTGATGGAATATCGGACTGGTGGAGTGTTGGGGTCCAGAAAAGCCAGTACTTCAACACTCCACTATTGCATCATTCCAGTTTATTTCAGTATCTCCTTCGCGCGCGGGATCAGTTTGGGATCGAGGTTGAAAACTTCGCGAACGGTTTTTTCAAGCTCGGCGCCGTCGAGGGGATTGATGTCGAGCTTCGCTTTCTTGGCGTCGGCGAGGAACTCGGGGTCTTTCATGGTGTCCATAAAAGCCTTTTGTAATGTCGCGGTACGGTCCTTGGGAGTTCCCGGTGGTAGCACGTAGGGACGAGCCCCGGGTCCGACACTGTGAACCAAGGCCTGGGTCAGTTTCCGCGCTTCATCCGTCTTGGCGTAATTGATGGATAACGGCACATTGGGAAGATCGGAGATTGGCTTGGCGGTGGTATTTAGGACAATCGTCATTTCGCCACCTTGAATCTCGTTGGGCCAGGTAGCTCTGAAGGATTCCCAAGAGTTGCATACCCCTTGGACTTCGCCGCTATTATAGGCCAACCTAACGGTTGCGGTCCCGGTATATCCGGAGACAATTTGTACTGGTAACCCGATTGTTTCTTTGAGAACCTTCGGGATATCGTCCGTAGCCGAGCCGGCGCCCACGCCGCCAAGCTTGACTACGGTCTTGGTTGACAACCATTGATCTATGCTCGTGACGCCGGTTTTCTTCGAGATGCCAATGACATAGTTGTCTTGGGCCGGGACGCCAATGAAGCCGAATTTCACGCCATCAAATTCTACTCCCGCCTTGCCGAGCAACTGCTGCAAGAACAGTCCGCCGATGAAATGGCCGATGGTGAGGCCGTCTGGTTTGGCGACCTTGTATATGTAATTAGCGGAAATCAAAAAGCCGGCTCCGGGCATATTATCAACGACAAAGGTTGGGTTGCCGGCAATATGTTTACCCATGTGTCGGGCGATGGTACGCGAGTAGGTATCATAACCCCCACCAGCGGCAGCGCCGACGATGATGCGGACGGATTTACCTTGATAAAAATTGTCTTGGGCCGCTTGCGCGCTGCTCAGCGCCAAGGCGACGCCTATACAGACGGAAGCTATTAAAGGTTTTCGCATGGTATCTCCCATTAATTCCGTTTCGGGTATGTCTTTGGTTTGACGCTCATTTGAGGATTTCTTTCAGCTGGCTCACCAGGTTCGGCTCCATCTTGAAAAGTTGCGATACGATCTTTTCAATCTCCTCACCCGTCAGCGGGTCGGTATCGAGACGCGACTTCTTGGCGTCGGCGCTGAAGTCGGGATCTTTTAAAGTTTCGACAAAAGCTTTGCGGAGCAGCTGGACCCGATCTTTTGGCGTGCCCGGAGCGACGGCGTAAGGCCGGGTAATCGCTGCCGGATCGTGACCGCCGAACTTAAGCAACAGTTTGCTGTTTTCATTGGGCGCGAAATCGATGGCGTTGGGCACTTTGGCTAATTCCGGATGGGGTTTTGGGTTGACTTGCAGAACGACCGCGACATTACCCGAATCGAGTCCCTGGCGCCAGATGGATTTAATCGATTCCCACTGCCAGCAGCCCCCGGCCACTTCACCCGACTCGGCGGCGAGACGGACTTCCGCCGTGCCTTTGTAGCCGGCGACGAGCTGAATCGGCAGCTTGAGCGCAGCGATCAAAAGCTTGGCGGTATTGTAGGTTGTGTCCCCCGGCGCCACGCCACCCAATTTCACGGGCGTCTTGGCGTTTCGCAGGCTATCGAACGTCGTGATGCCGCTGGTTTTATAGAACGCGCAGGCAACGTTATCCTGGGTCGGGATGCCAATATACTCAAACTTGCGTGCATCGAATTCGATGCCAGGATTGCCGATCACTTGGTTAATGACCTGGTTGCCATGAAAGTTAACGATAGTGAGTCCGTCGGGCTTGGCGACCTTGTAGACGTGGTTGGCGGAGACGAGACTGGCGGCCCCAGGCATGTTCTCGACGACAACCGCCGGATCTCCGGGAATATGTCGACCCAAATGACGCGCGATCAGGCGCGAATAGGAATCAAAGCCGCCGCCAGCGGAAAAGCCGACGATGATTCGGATCGTCTTGCCTTCATAAAAAGGCGCGGCCGCATGGAGCGGCAAGACCAGTGTTATGGATACCGCGACCGACGCACAAAGACTCGTGAGATGTTTCGACATTCAACACTCCTTCGAGCTGGAATATACTCGCCCGCAATTAACTATTAAAATTCGCTTTGAGTCAACGGTCATGCGACATTTCGGCGCGCAGCTCGTCTTCCCAAGCTCTGCTTCCGTCGGGTGACCAGTTGCAACCGAGGTCGTGAATCTTACCGGGACGCGCGAATTTCGGCAACTCAGCGAGTGCTCTGGCAAGAACCGCTTGGTTGCGTTGCCGATCGTTGGGCGGACCGAAGGTGCGGCCGACTGGATGATCGACGAAGGAGGCGCGCGGCGGGGTGACCTTGCTCATGATGTCGTGGGCCGTGCCGATGACCAGCGTCGGAATGCCGCTGGCTTCGATCACATGGGCGATGAGACCGACGGTCTCATGACAAAAGGGTCAATACGGAATCAGCAACGCAAGATCGACTTGGGCTTCATTCAAGTCTTTGGCGATGGCGGGCGCCAGTTCGTTTTCGATTTTCGCATGTTCGCGCAGACCACCCATGAAAGAAAAGTGAAATGGCGGGAGCGAACCGACGATTCCGCGCTTCGCCAACTCGGAGAGCGCCGTGCGCGGAAAAACGATCTCGGGGTCCTGCTTGGGCACCCGGCCGATGCCCGAGTGATGATCGATGATGATTTCACCCGCTGCTGGATCGGACGGCACGCGCCGATAGCTTGAGTCTTCGCGCGGAATGAACGGTTTCTGCTGCGCGAGTCGCAGCGCTGCGCTGCTCAGCAGGGCGACGCGTGATTCGCTCACGGGTTTTGTGATCGCGCACCAAGCGGGCTTCGACGGAGACGCTAAAACTCGCGGCGGTTTGGGCGCACTGTTTTGCGCCATCAGGGAAAGATACTGGAAAGGCATGATGTCGATTCCTCCAGCCAGACACTACTACTGCACTCGATTGCGGAGTTCAACCCGATTATCACCGCTCAGTGTGAATTCTCTAGACCAATATGGTAAGCATTTTCCCTCATGGTCGATGTTGGCGGAAACTATCGAGGGATTCTTGATCGCATTACGGCCGCAGCTAAGAAAGTGCGGCGTGATCCGCGTGAGATTCGATTGCTCGCCGCGGCGAAATCGCAAAGCGTCGAAGCGATTCGCGCGGCGCTTGCCGCCGGCGTGAGATTGGTCGGCGAGAACTACGTTCAGGAGGCGGCCGACAAGAAGCGATTGATTTCCGATTCCGTCGAATGGCATATGATCGGCCACTTGCAGCGCAACAAAGTTCGGGCAGCGCTTGACCTGTTCGATGTGATCGAGTCGCTCGACACTCTCGCGCTCGCGCGTGAGTTGGATAAAGAAGGGGAGAAGCGCGGCAAGACGATTCGAGTGTTGGTCGAAGTGAATCTTGGCGGAGAGGAGAGTAAGTCCGGTGTCGCTAAAGAACAGACGCAAGCATTGATGGAAGCTTTGAGTGAACTGTCGCATATAAGCATCGAAGGGTTGATGACCGTGCCGCCGTTTCGTGAAAATCTCGAAGCAGTTCGGCCGTATTTTCGTGAGCTGCGCGAGTTGCGGGACCAGCTTGGCAGATTGAGTTTGCCCAACGTTGAATTGAAAGAGCTGTCCATGGGGATGACGCACGATTATACCGTGGCGATCGAAGAAGGGGCGACCATCGTGCGCATCGGCACCGCGCTATTTGGGCCGCGCAGCAGCTAGCAGGATGTTTATCTTCACCAATCTATTGTTCGCCGTCGCTCAGGTGCTCGATTACGTTCTCTGGGCGTATGTGTGGATCATCATCGCTCGGATCGTGGTGTCGTTTACCAAGGCTGATGCGACGATGCCCGTCGTGCGCTTTCTCTACGGCGCGACCGACCCGGTGCTTGATCAATTGCGCCGTAGATGGCCGATGGTTCACGGCGGCTACGATCTGTCACCGATCGTGGTCTGGATCGCGATTGTGTTTCTGCAACGGTTCCTGGTGCAAACCCTTTACGATTTGGCCAATTGGCTGAGGTGAGGAATGGAGGGTCTTCACATGAAATCTCTCTACGCTGCCGATATACGCGAGAATCAGTTAGTGGACGCGATGTTCTTGGTCGCGTCGAAAAATCACGGCGTGACCAAGGGAGGCAGTAGCTACTTGACGCTCAAGCTGCTCGACCGCAGCGGCGAGATCGAAGCGCGGGTGTGGGATCGTGCCGACGACTTGGCGCGCGGCTTCGACAAAAATGATTTCGTGCGCGTGCGCGGCCAGGCGACGTTGTTTCAGGGCAAAATTCAGATCCGCGTGCAAGACGTCAGCCGCGTCGACGAATCGAAAGTTGCGACCGAAGATTTCCTGCCCAAGAGCGCCAACGATCCCGAAGCGATGTTGGCCGAGCTGCAAGCGATACTTCGCGCGATGAAGAACCCGCATCTGTTGGCGCTGGCCGAAGCGTGCTTCGCCGATGAAGAATTGATGCGGCTGTTGAAGCAGGCGCCGGGCGCCAAGACGATCCATCATCCTTATTTGAGCGGCTTGCTTGAGCACACGCTGTCGCTGTTGAAGCTGATTCTCAAAGTGGTCGAGAATTACCGCGGCGTCGATGTCGATTTGCTGCTGATCGGCGGATTTCTCCATGACATCGGCAAAGTTTACGAATTCACATTCGATCGCGCGCTCGACTACACCGACGCCGGCCAATTGCTCGGCCATCTCGTCATGGAAGTCGAGTTGGTGACCAAGAAGATCGAAATGATTCCAGAGTTTCCACTTGAACTGGCGTTGTTGGTCAAGCATATGTTGGTTAGCCATCACGGCGCCTACGAGTTCGGCTCGCCCAAGTTGCCGCAGACGCTGGAAGCCGTTATCTTGCATTCACTGGACGACTTGGACGGCAAGATTCAGGCGATTCAAAATATGCCGGAGAAGGAACCGGGATCGAAGTGGACGGCGTTTCATCGGGCATACGGGCGGAGCTTTTTTAAGAGCAAGATGGAAGAAGAGTGAACCATTAAAAAGGCAAAATTAAAAATCAAAAAAAGAGAAATGGGATGACTTTGGAGGATATGCGTCGTGAAGAATTTTGTTGCAGGCGCTTGGATCGATAAGCCAAAAAAAATCGAAGTGACCAATCCGTTCGACAATTCGGTGATCGACGCCGTCCCTAGGGCCGATGCGGGTGATTTGGAAAAGGCGTTGGCTTTTGCCGAGCGCGGCGCGAAAGTGATGGCGAAGCTGTCGAGTTACGAGCGCTGGAAGATTCTCCGCAAAGCGGCGGACATGATGGCGGCGCGCAACGAGGAGCTGGGCCAGATTATTTCCAAGGAAGAAGGCAAGATCATCGCCGAAGGGCGCGGCGAGGCGAGCCGGGCGGTGGAAACGATGATGGGGTCGGCTGAGGAGGCCAAGCGTCTGCACGGCGAGACCGTGCCGCTGGACGCCGATCCGACCGGCAGCAAGAAGCTCGGCTTCACGCTGCGCGTGCCCTGCGGCGTGGTGGCGGCGATCGCGCCGTTTAATTTTCCATTAAATCTCGTTTGCCACAAGGTTGGGCCGGCGCTGGCCGCCGGCAATACCGTCATTATCAAACCAGCGTCCGACACACCTTTGTCAGCGATCAAACTGACGGAAATTTTGCTCGAAGCGGGCTTGCCGCCGGAAGGAATTCAATGTCTCACCGGCTCGGGTGGCGAGATCGGCGATGCGCTGGTCGCCGACCGGCGCGTGCGCAAGGTTACTTTCACCGGCAGCCGCGAGATCGGCGAGCGGATTTGCCGCACCGCCGGTATCAAAAAGGTCACCATGGAGCTGGGCTCGAACAGCCCGGTGATCGTCATGCCGGACGCCGATTTGGAAAAAGTCGCCACCGTGTTGGCGATGACCGGTTACGGCAACGCCGGCCAGACCTGCATTTCTACACAACGCGTGCTCACGTCGAGGAAAGTCTACGGCGACTTTCTCACTGCGCTGAAGCCCAAGGTCGAGGCGCTGACCACGGGAAATCAGCTCGACGAGAAAAATAAAGTCGGCCCGATGGTAAAAGAAAGCGAGGCGGCGCGCGTTGACCAGTGGATCAATGAAGCGGTCAGCGGCGGCGCGAAATTAGTCGCCGGCGGCGGCCGGCGTGGCGCGATCTATTTGCCCGCGGTGGTGGCCGACGTGCACCCGGACATGCGCATCTCGCGCGACGAGCTGTTCGGACCGGCGGTGGCGGTGACGCCATTCGATTCCATCGACGAGGCGATCGCCTTGGCGAACGATAGCGTTTACGGTTTGGCCGCGGGAATTTTCACTGACAACGTCGAATGGGCGATGCGCTTCGCGCGTGAGGCGGAGGCGGGGAATCTGCATGTGAACTGGGGTTCACAATGGCGCGTCGATCTAATGCCCTACGGTGGATTGAAAGATTCGGGCTTTGGCAAAGAAGGGCCGAAGTACGCCGTGAATGAAATGACCGAACTTAAGATGGTGGTGTTTCATTTGAATAGCTGATCTCAATGCAAAATGAAAAACTAAAAATGCAGTAGTGAGGAAGCGCCGATGAGGCGCTGCGAACGGTTTGAACAGCTTGGACTATTTGAACGCATCTAGATCGGACCTGCGAATGAGAACTGATGGACGAAAAGCTAACGAACTGAGAGATTTGAGAATTACCCCGAGTTATATCAAGACTGCCGACGGCTCGGTTTTGATCGAGATGGGGGGAACCCGAGTCATTTGCACGGCGAAGCTCGAAGAGCGGGTGCCGCCGTTTCTACGTAACAGCGGCAAGGGTTGGATCACCGCGGAGTACGGTATGTTGCCGGGCTCGTCGCAGGAGCGCATCGGACGGGAGTCTTCGCGCGGCAAGGTGGGTGGCAGGACCCATGAGATTCAGCGACTGATCGGCCGCAGCTTGCGGGCAGTCGCTGATTTGAAAAGCCTGGGCGAGCGGACGATCTGGATCGACTGCGACGTGATTCAAGCCGACGGCGGCACGCGCACCGCGTCGATCACCGGCGCGTATATCGCGCTCGCCGAAGCCGCGCGCGGTTGGCTCGATCGCGGGATTGTGAATAGTGACCCAATTAAGGATGCGGTCGCGGCCGTGAGTATCGGAATCATTGATGGCAAAATTCTTTTGGATTTGTGTTACGAGGAAGACAGCAAAGCCGACGTGGACATGAACTTCGTCATGATGGGTTCGGGAAAATTTATCGAAGTCCAAGGCACGGCCGAACACGCGCCGTTCACGCGTAAGCAAATGGAACGCATGGCCGAGATCGCCCAAGGGGGGATCAAGGAGCTAATGAAAGCGCAGAAGAAAGTGATCGCGAGCCTCGCTTAATATAAGATTAATCGACCGTAAAGAACGTAAAGCACGCAAAAGATTTCTTTCCGTGATCGATCTGCTCGTCGCCACGACTAATCAAGGCAAGTTTGCCGAGGTTCAAGCGTTCCTCAAAAACTTGCCGTTGCGAATTGTTTCGCTGCGAGATCTTACCAACCCACCGGCGGTCGTCGAAGACGGAACAACCTTCCAAGAGAACGCGCTCAAGAAGGCGCGCACGCTAGCGCAATTTTCTGGCATATTGACCCTGGCCGATGACTCCGGCATCGAAGTCGACGCGCTTGGCGGCGCGCCGGGAATCCTTTCCGCGCGCTATGGCGGCGAGGAGGGCAATGACGACGCTAACAATGAAAAGCTGCTCCGCGAACTAGCCAACGTTCCTGATGAAAAACGGACCGGCCGGTTCATTTGCGCCTTGGCACTGTGCGCGCCCGATGGCGACGGCTTGAAAGAATGGACTGTGCGTGAGTCCTGCGAAGGACGCATCTCTTTCGCGATCAAAGGTGCCAACGGTTTTGGCTACGATCCGTTGTTTTTCTATCCGCCGTTCGGCAAAACCTTCGGCGAAATCGATCGCGAGACTAAAGCAACCGTGAGTCATCGTGGCAAGGCGCTCAATAAACTCGCCAAGATGTTGCCGACATTAGTTGAGTTGGCAGTCGAAATGCCACCGCAACCTTGATTTCACAAAGCCCCTGTGTAGAATGGCCGCTGGTTTCTTAGACGAGGCGGTCAGGCATTCGTAAGAAGCAGGGGCTCGGCGATTGCACTACGGAGGCGCGGAGGGCGCAGAGAAAAGCGAATGAAAATTGGCCTCTTGAACAATCTCTCTGCGGACTCTGTGCCTCTGCGGTGACTGTTTCTTCGCAGGAAACCCTGAATCATTAGATTTATCGGGGCGTAGCGCAGCCTGGTAGCGCACCTGCCTTGGGCGCAGGGGGTCGGAAGTTCGAATCTTCTCGCCCCGACCATCGCGAAGTGCTGAGTGATGAGTTTAGTGTTGAGTATTCTTTGACGATTGGAGCGAACTCATGACTCAGCACTCGTTACTCAGAACTTTTTTGCTGCGCCAGTAGCTCAGCTGGATAGAGCAACGGCCTTCTAAGCCGTAGGTCAGGGGTTCGAATCCCTTCTGGCGCGCCAGCTTGGGTTGTCGGTTTTGCGGTGAGTGTAGCTCAATTGGTTAGAGCACTGGATTGTGGTTCCAGGGGTTGAGGGTTCAAGTCCCTTCACTCACCCCATCCCTTTCGGATGGCAAATTCCAAATCTCAGATTCCATGGTCTGGCATTTGCAATTTGAAATCTGCGATTTCGAACGCAGTGAGGACATGGGCCGCTAGCTCAGTTGGTAGAGCAGCTGACTCTTAATCAGCGGGTCCGGAGTTCGAGTCTCCGGCGGCCCACCAAATTCCCTCCATTTAACTCTAAAATAGACCTGCGTGCATCGCTAACGCCGTGTGGTGCGGCGTGTCTTTCTATTGTTAAGAGTATCTCGCGGTGCCATAATTAGCATGATTCAAGCTGAATGGTTGCACCCGCGAGTCGGTGACGGGATATGAAATGACTTTGGATCAGGGTCTGACGTACAGCATGCCGTTGGAGGTTTATCTTCACGCCGCTGTGGTGCGCGGCGTGCTGGTGACGAACCAAAGCCGTTTGAGCAACTATTTGGTCTTGCGGGAAGGCGAAGAGGTTTTTTCACTCAAAGAAGCGACCCTGGAAAGCACCGACCGTAAGCCGATCGCGGTGGCCTCGGATGAATATTTGGTCTACATGCGGGAAGTCTATTTGATCGCGGATCTGAGTCCGACCAGTCAAACGCAGCGCACTGGCATGGAAAGTTTTTACGTTCACAAAGAGTCAACCAAGGCGCTGTTCAGCGTGGGACCCTATTTGCTGCGCGGCAATATTCATCTACTTCCAGGCGCCGCGTTGCATGATCTGTTGGTGGACAAGAGCCAATTTATTCCGGTTACCGATGCTATCTTATTGGACCACCAAGACATCGCCCCGCGAACCTATCTAGTTAACCGTAACCGGCTCGGTTTCATGACCGCGATCAGTGACGGTTTGGTCGAGTTCTAATAACCTCATGGCAGCCGCTTTCCCCACCGAGATCAACCATATAAAATCGCGCGGCGCGGTGCGCATCACCTGGGACGATGGCCATGTGGGTGAGTACGAGCAGGAGTATCTGCGTGGCTATTGCCCTTGTGCCATGTGCCAAGGCCATGGGGCGCAACGCCGCTTCATCGCCGTGCCCGGGGCGGTCCTCACCGGGATGCATGGAGTGGGCAACTACGCCATTGAACTGCGCTGGCAAGACGGCCACAGCACCGGGATCTACTCTTTCGAATACTTACGCTCGCTCTGTCCATGCAGGGACTGCACTGCGCGGCAAGCCGAGAAATACTAGTCGTTATTACAAGCGTTCCACGCATTTCACCAGGGCGCGATGAGTCGCTTGCGTCCTTGAATGCTCTCGTTAACGCTTCTGCAATCATGCTCGCCGGCGGCCAGAGCTCGCGCATGGGTCCGCCAAAGTTTTTGCTCGACTTTGCTGGCGAGCCACTGCTCGCGTATATCGCACGAACCGTCGGAAGCCTATTCATGGATGTCGTTGTTGTAACAGCGGCGGAGTATGAACTGCCGTCATTGCCTGTCCTCGTCATGCGCGACGAGTTGCCTTTCCAAGGATCGGTCGATCGAATAGTTTACGAGATTCACGCCGCCGCCGGTGAGGTGTGCGTCGTGATTTCTTGCGATGCGCCGTTTTTGAACTCGGCATCGATTCAGATGCTATTCGCCGCTCTCGGTGACGCCGATATTACCGTGCATTTTGGCAGGATCGGTAAAAGCCGCTCCACGCAGTGTATCGCCGCTCCGTGTTGCCATTCTTGCAGCAACAATTGGATGGTGGACGACTTCGGCCGACGCTTGTGCGCGATGATGTTAAGGCACGGTTTGTTTCCGAAGCGGAACTGTGCGCAGTCGATCCAGAAGGGTTGAATGTTATCGACATCAACACGTCAGAAGATTATCAAACCGCATTGTGCTGTTGGCAAAGCCGATCCCTGTTCAATTCGACAAACACTGCATTGCTTCGTTAGGTTATCTTCTGCGTTGGTCCGCTTGACTTACCGGTGGGTAATTCTTACTCTCCTTCCCTAGTTCCCATAAGTTGCCAGCAGTTTGTCCGGTTGATGCGAGAGTGGCGGAATTGGCAGACGCACTAGACTTAGGATCTAGCGGGCAACCGTGGGGGTTCGAGTCCCCCCTCTCGCACCAACGCCTTGGCCTGGGCAATTATGAGACTTGTTTGACCGAAATGCTGACAGAAAGGTTGCATGGCTCTTCGTTGATCGTTCCGGAACATGAATACGATGTATTTCTTTTCCAGCGTGCGATCGCGACTCGCCGATAGTAAACGGGAGTTATGAAAATCGACGTTGATGAATTAAGTCCGGTCCAGCGCAAAGTCCGGGTGGAGCTTCCCGCGGAAACCGTCGCCAGCGAGTTTGCCCACGCCTACAAAAATCTTGGGCAGCGCGTGCGCGTCAAAGGGTTTCGTGCCGGCAAAATTCCCCGCAGCGTGCTGCAAGGAATTTACGGCGACGAACTAAAGAGCGAAGTGAAATCGCATCTGGTTGAAGAAAGTTTGGGCGAAGTGATTAAGGATCGCGGTTTGCAGATCGTGTCGCGGCCGGAGGTTGAGACCAACGATCTCAACGAAGACAGGCCGTTTTCTTTTTCGGCAGTATTCGAGATCAAGCCGGAAATTGAAATTAAGGATTACTTGGGAGTCGAAGTCGAGAAAATAAAATTAGCCATATCCGACGACCAGGTCCAAGACGCGCTAAAGCGGATACAAGAAGGCCATGCACGGCTGGAGTTGGTTGAGGGCCGGGATATCGTGCAGACCGCTGACTTTGTCACGTTGGATTTTGACGGCAGCATCGCCGGCAAGCCTTTCTCAGGCGGCAAGGGAGATAATTATACCCTCGAAGTCGGTTCGGGCCATGCGCTGCCGCAGTTTGAAGAGGCGGTCGTCGGGCTCAAGATCGGTGACCGGCAAACGGTCCAAGTGAATTATCCGGAATCCTACCCCAACAAAGAGATTGCTGGTAAGAGCGTGGACTTTTCGATCGTCGTGCGCGAGATCAAGCAAAAAGTGTTGCCAATTCTCGACGATGAGTTCGCGAAAGACCATGGCGAGCATGCCTCGCTGGATGAATTGAAAAGCGCGATCCGCAAGCGGCTGGAGGACGAACTCAAACATTACCAAGACGAGGATCTCAAGGAAAAGGTCGTCAGCCGTCTCATCGAAAATCACTCCTTTACTCTTCCGTCGTCGATGGTTGAGCGGCAAGCGCGGTATTTGATGGAGCGTTATCAGAATCAAGTGGCTGGACAGGCCGGAGCCGACGCGGATGCGGCGCCGCCGATGGAAGAGGCGCGTAAGACTTTGGAGGGCCGTGCTGCCCGGCAAGTCCAAGCAACTCTGCTGGTGGAGAAAATCTCGCAGCGGGAGAAAATTGAGATTAGCGATCAGGACGTTCAGGAGCGAATCGACAATCTTGCACGCGCTGCTGGCGAACGGGCGAAAGGGCTGCGTGAATATTATGCTAAGCCCGAGGCGCGCGATGATTTGAGGGCTCAAATGGTGTTTGACCGCACCGTCGGTTATTTACTTGAACGAGCACAAATAAAAGAAGTGGATCCACCCATCTCTAAGGTTGATGAGGCGGGTGAAAACAGCTAGAATACTTTTTGTGGACCAGGGGTTTAGCTACTAATGAACTTCATCCCCATCGTGGTTGAGCAAACCGGGCGTGGCGAACGAGCCTATGATATTTATTCGCGTCTCCTCAAAGACCGAATCGTTTTTCTCGGCTCCGTCATCAATGACGAGGTCGCTAATCTCATCACCGCGCAACTGCTCTTTTTAGAATCCGAAGATCCTGAGCGCGATATTTTCTTTTACATCAACAGTCCGGGCGGAGGGGTGACCGCCGGCTTGGCGATCTACGACACCATGCAATACGTGCGGCCGCAAATTTCCACGGTCTGTGTCGGCCAGGCGGCGAGCATGGGGGCGGTGTTATTAGCCGCCGGAGCGAAGGGCAAGCGGTTTGCCTTGCCCCATGCGCGGATCATGATTCATCAGCCCTTGGGCGGATTTCAGGGGCAGGCGACCGATATCGATATCCAAGCCCGGGAAATTCTCCGCATGCGTGAAGAATTGAACAATATTTTGACCAAGCATTCCGGACAGAGCTTGAAGAAAATCGAAAAGGATACGGATCGCGATATGTTCATGACGGGTAGACAAGCCCAAGAGTATGGTTTGGTCGACGAAGTGATCGCGAACCGTCCCGAAGGCACGATTAAAAAGTAGTCGTCAGTTCAAGCGGGGGAACTATGGCAAAGCACGGGGAACATGGACCGGGAAATCTCGTCTGCTCCTTCTGCGGTAAAAGTCAGGATGAGGTTCGCAAGCTGATCGCCGGTCCGACCGTTTACATCTGCGATGAGTGCATCGACCTCTGTAACGATATCATCGCCGAAGAGTGCGATCATGACGAAAATCTTAACTCTTCTTCAAACGTTCCCAAGCCCGCTGAGATCAAACGCGTCCTCGATCAATATGTGATCGGTCAGGAGCGCGCCAAGAAAATCTTGGCAGTGGCGGTGCACAATCACTACAAACGCATCGACAGCCAGATGGTTACTGGCGATGTCGAGCTGCAGAAGAGCAACATATTGCTGCTCGGTCCGACCGGATCCGGCAAGACGCTTTTAGCCCAAACTCTCGCTCGTTTCCTGCAGGTGCCTTTCACCATTGCCGATGCCACCAGTTTGACCGAGGCGGGGTACGTTGGTGAAGACGTCGAAAATATCATTCTCAATCTGCTTCAGGCGGCCGACTATGACGTCGAGAAGGCCCAGCGCGGTATCGTTTACATCGATGAGATCGACAAGATTTCGCGGAAGTCGGACAATCCCTCGATCACTCGCGATGTATCCGGCGAGGGCGTGCAGCAAGCGCTGCTCAAGATCATCGAAGGGACCATGGCGAGCGTGCCGCCCAAGGGCGGACGCAAGCATCCACAACAGGAATTCCTGCAAGTGGATACCACCAATATCCTTTTTATATGCGGCGGCGCCTTTGTCGGTCTGGAAGATATTATTCGCAAACGGATCGGACGAAAGCGCATGGGCTTTGGTGGTCAATTAGAAGATAAGGATGGTCGAAGGTCCAGCGATATCCTCCACGGTGTGCAGACCGAAGATTTGCTTAAATTCGGTCTTATCCCCGAATTCATCGGACGCTTGCCGGTCATCGCGACCCTCGATGAGTTGGATGATACCGCTCTGGTGCGCATTCTCAAAGAACCGAAGAACGCATTGACCAAACAATACTCGAAGCTTTTTGACATGGAATCCGTGCACCTCAAGTTTACCGAAGAGGCGTTGCGAGCGATCGCCCGCGACGCCATGAAGCGAAAATCGGGTGCCCGAGGATTGCGTGCGATCATGGAAAATATCATGTTGGATATCATGTACGACATGCCCTCGCAGCCAAATATAAAGGAAGTCGTAATTACCGAGGAAGTCGTGGAAAAACATGAACCTCCAATAGTCGTATACACCAAGGCCGCGGAGAGCGCTTAGGAGGGATTATGCTGTTTCGCAATGACAAAAAAGACGACAAAGAGGGAACATCGGGGATCACTCGAGTACCGCTGCTACCGCTGCGGGATATAATCGTTTTCCCCCATATGGTGGTGCCGCTTTTTGTCGGCCGGCAACGCTCCATCAAGGCGCTGGAGGAGGCGACGCAGAAGCAAAGCTTGGTTTTCCTATCGTCGCAAAAGGACGCCAAAACCAATGAGCCTGCCGAAGACGACATCTATAAGATCGGCACCTTGGGTTCGGTCGTCCAGATGCTTAAGCTTCCCGATGGAACTGTCAAGGTTTTGATCGAAGGGAAGAAGCGCGCGAAAGTGGCGAGATTCGTCGCCAACCCGGACTTTTTCTTAGTTGAAGTGGAAGATGCTCCCGAGGTCGTCGAGCGCAATACGGAGATTGAAGCATTGGTCCGTGAGGTTCATACAACTTTCGAAAATTATGTAAAGCTCAAGAAAAAAATTCCACCCGAAATGGTGATGTCGGTCTCTTCGATCGACGAGCCGGGACGATTGGCGGACACGATCGTGGCGCATCTCGGCATCAAACTGGAAGACCGTCAGAATCTGCTGGAGTCTTTTAACGCCGCTGAGCGTTTGGAAAAAGTGCTTGGTCACATGCGCGCCGAGATCGAGATTCTAGAAGTCGAGCGGCGCATCCGCTCGCGGGTCAAAAAACAGATGGAGCGCTCCCAGAAGGAGTACTACCTCAACGAGCAAATGCGCGCGATCCAGAAAGAGCTTGGCGAGAAAGACGAGTTCAAGAACGAAATTCAGGAGATCGAAGAAAAGCTCAAGCAGAAAAAGCTTTCCGCCGAGGCGAAAGACAAGGTCGAAAAAGAGCTCAAGAAGTTGAAAATGATGTCGCCCATGTCAGCGGAAGCCACCGTCGTGCGCAACTATATCGACTGGATTATCAGTCTGCCGTGGAATGAGTTTACCGACGATAAGCTGGACATCAATGAGGCGGAACGCATACTCGAAGAAGACCACTATGGTTTGGACAAGGTGAAAGAACGTATCCTTGAGTATCTCGCGGTGCAGAGCCTGGTTGGAAAGATCAAGGGACCAATTCTCTGTTTGGTCGGTCCTCCGGGAGTCGGCAAGACGTCGCTGGGGCGATCCATTGCACGCTCGACCGGGAGAAAGTTTATCCGGGTATCACTGGGTGGTGTTAGGGATGAAGCGGAAGTTCGCGGTCATCGGCGCACCTACATTGGCGCCATGCCGGGGAAAATCATTCAATCGATGAAAAAAGCCGGGTCGAGCAATCCGGTGTTCCTGATGGACGAAATCGACAAGATGTCGACCGACTTTCGCGGCGATCCGTCGTCCGCGCTCCTGGAAGTTTTAGACCCGGAGCAGAACACTACCTTCAACGATCATTACCTAGATTTAGATTTCGACCTGTCAAAGGTGATGTTCATTACGACCGCCAATTCGTTGGACCGCATTCCCCGGCCGTTGCAGGACCGCATGGAAATCATTCGCATCGCCGGTTACACGGAACTGGAAAAGCTCAGTATCGCGAAGAAATACCTTTTGGAAAAACAGAAGGAAGCGAACGGACTGACAACTGAGAACTTAGCATTTACCGATAACGCCCTGCTTGGTGTCATTCGTCACTACACAAAAGAAGCCGGCGTGCGTAATCTCGAGCGCGAAATCGCTGCCATTTGCCGTAAGGTCGCGGTTGAAGTGGTGCGCAAGGATCGCAATGCGCATATCCAAGTGGGCACGAAAGGATTACACAAATATCTCGGACCCAATAAATTCCGGTACGGCAAAGCGGAGACGGAAGTGAAGATCGGCGTTACCACCGGCTTGGCCTGGACCGAGTTAGGTGGGGAGCTGTTGGCTACTGAAGTTACAGTGATGCCGGGTAAGGGCCAGCTCATTATTACGGGAAAGCTGGGCGACGTGATGCAAGAGTCGGCACGGGCGGCCATGAGCTACGTTAGGTCGCGAGCAGCTGAGTTAGGTCTAGAGAGGGATTTTTATCAGAAGCTTGACATCCATATCCATGTGCCAGAGGGCGCAATTCCTAAAGACGGTCCTTCCGCTGGGATCACGATGGCGACTTCCCTGGTGTCGGCGTTGCTGAAAGTTCCGGTTCGTAACGATCTGGCGATGACCGGAGAAATTACCCTGCGCGGCACAGTGCTACCGATTGGTGGGTTAAAAGAAAAAATCTTAGCGGCTCATCGTGCCGGTATCAAGAAGGTATTGATTCCCTCGGAGAACGAGAAGGATATCGAGGAAATCCCTGCGACGGTACTCAAAACCGTGGAACTCGAGTTAGTCTCCCATGTCGATCAGGTCCTGAAAAAGGCTTTAATTCTGGATGATCCCGAGAGCCTGTTCAGACACGCACCGGTTGAAACTCGGTCTAAGGACGACGCGCCAGGGTTCGCGGAAAAGGTCGAAGACGTACCCGCATCGGAAATTCTGCCGCAATAACGCCAAAAAATCGAACCAAGACAATGCCGGGTGGTTTGACACCCGGCATTGTGGCTGTTATAAAACCGCTTTGCATTCGTAGCGTACTGGGCTGTTGTCGCCGTGGGACGGGCGGAAGGTTCGCTTGAATCCCCAGGTTGATAAATTCCCTCGGTCGATCACGAAGAAGGTTTGAGTGTGAGTGGAACGACGTTAAAGCCGTTCCATCTTAAGCGCGACCATTGTGGCCAAGAAGCTCTTGAGAGTCTTTCTCAGCTAGACGTTCTCGTAAGAATCAGGCTAGGGGCGGTTAGCTCAGCGGGAGAGCATCGGCCTTACAAGCCGGGGGTCACAGGTTCAAATCCTGTACCGCCCACCAGACGGGTTGTAATGGATTGTCAGAATGTCGGGGTCGTAGTTCAGTTGGTTAGAACGCCGGCCTGTCACGCCGGAGGTCGCGAGTTCGAGTCTCGTCGGCCCCGCCACTTTCCCTTGAGGGAGCGTAGGAGAGATTGTCAGCTAGTGGAGATGGAATCATGAACAAAGCGGAAGCGCTGAGCCAGCGGCAGTGGTACGTGATCGATGCGCGCGGCAAAATTCTTGGCCGCATGGCTACCGAAATCGCCAAGGTGTTAAGGGGTAAACACAAACCGTGCTATACGCCGAACCAGGATGCCGGTGATTTTGTCATCGTCGTTAATGCCCGGGAAATCAAACTCACTGGCGCCAAGCTCGATCAGAAAATTTACTATCGGCACACCGAGTATCCCGGTGGCATCAGGGAGCGGACCGCGGCACAAATGCTCGAAGAGAAGCCGGAGGAACTTGTCATGTTGGCAGTCAAAGGGATGCTGCCGAAGAACCGCTTGAGCCGCAAATTGGTCACCAAGCTCAAGGTTTATCCAGGCCCGGAGCATCCTCATGATGCGCAGAAACCACAACCTTTAGCGATGCAAGCCTAGGAGTACGAATCAAATGGCGGACAAAGTTTTCACAGCGACCGGGCGTAGAAAGACTTCCGTAGCGCGAGTCTTCCTCAAGCAGGGCAAGGGCAAAATCACCATCAACAGCCGTTCATTGCAAGAATATTTCGGTCGTGAAACTGCGCGTATGATCGTCATGCAACCATTCGATATCACTCAGACCGCCGGCAATTTTGACATTGACGTCAACGTCACTGGCGGCGGCAACTCGGGACAGGCTGGTGCCATCCGCCATGGCATCACCCGGGCCTTGATGTTGCTCAACGCGGACTTTCGTTCACCGCTTAAAAAAGCCGGTTTCGTCACTCGTGATCCGCGTGCGGTTGAGCGCAAAAAATATGGCCGGCACAAAGCCCGCAAGCGCCCGCAGTATTCCAAACGTTAACTAGTCCGGCGGCGTTCGGCGCTGTGGCGTCTAAGCGTGCTCTTTCCCTCTCCTGGTGACGGTGGCACTGGCCACCTCGGGATTGTGCGACTCATCCGCGTGCGACTTCGCACTATTCTTCTGCGGTAAAGAAATACAACCCGATCATGGCGAAAATCACATTGGGTATCCAGCTGGCCGCCCATGACGGCAAGGCTCCGCTGTGGCCCAAGGAAATACAAAACGCCGAGAGGACCCAATAACCAAAAGCGATCAGCATAGCGACACCAAAGCTGAGGGAAATGTTGCCTGTCAACTGTCGTCTAAGCGCGAATGGAATGGCTAGTAAGACCATCAAGGGCGAGATCAACGGGAAGGCTAGTTTACTTTGTAGGTCAACTTCGTAATTCGTCGCATCGATTCCTTTGCTTTTCAAATCGGCGATTTGTTTCTGCAAATCAAAGTAAGTGAACTCCTCGGCGTCGCGCGCGAGCAGTTTGAGATCGCCGGGAGTCTCGGTGATCGGCAACACTGCGTCGATTTCGCGCCGGGTCATCTTACCGTCGCCGAGTAGTTCCCATTCCACCGCCGGGCTGGTTTTCCAGCCGTTGTGGTTCCACTGCGCCTTAGGGATCTCGACCAACCCACTTAAGCTGAAATTACGATTGAGGCGAAAGATCGTGATATTTTCCAGTGTGCTCGTTCGGGTATCGAACCGATCCACGTTGATGAAACTGCTTTCGCCCCGTATCCAGATATCATGCGTGCCCAACAAACTTTTTTGCTGTTTGTTCTTAATCTCGGAGCGATAAATGGTCTGTGCGCGATGGGCGAAAACTGGCACCAAGGATTCATTCCAGACGAAGGTCAAGACGCAGATAAATAAAGAGAGAACGAATAACGGCAGCGCCAGTCGCTGAACGCTTATCCCGCTCGAGCGCATCGCGGTGATCTCGTAGGTTCGCGCCAACATGCCAAGGCTAAAGAGCGTCGAAAAAAGCGTGGCAAAGCCGACGACGCGGGAGATCAACAGCGGAGCTTTATAGAGGAAGTATCGAACCACCGTGAAAAGCGGCGCGCCGGATTCCATCAAGGTGCCGATACGATCGAAAAAATCGACGGTGAGGTAAAGCGACGTGATGATCGCCAAACTGGCAAAAAAAATTCGCACGAATCCCGCCGCTAAGTAGCGGTCTAAGATGCTGCCCAGAGGCAGGAAGCTGGTGCGAATTCTGCCTGCGGCCATGGCAGTCTAGCCCCCCTTTCTTTGCCGAAGTTTCTCGATCCATTGCCTTGCACGCGCCAGCCTGTGTTCCAGCATTATCGGCAGAACGAGCGGCGATTCGTTGAGCGCTTTACGAAAAAAATGGCTGGCGATGGCGCCGACGACGAGGTTCGGCAGCCAGAGGGCCGGAAACGGATGGAGGATGCTTTTCTCTCCCAAAGCCTTACCGAGGGACAGCAGTGCGTAATACGACAACAACCAAAACAAACAGAGCATGAATCCCGATGCACGACTGGCTCGCGTATTTCGCGGCAACAATGCCAACGATACACCGAGCAGGCAAAAGACCATCGGCACGAAGCCAAACGCGATGCGCTGGTGCAGCTCCATACGCTCGGCGATGACCTTGGCGCCTTGGCTCTGTTTGGCGTCAATTTTTTCCAGTAGGTCGCTGAGCGGCAGCTCTTTGGGTCCGGCTTCTTTTTGCCGCACGGTGCCGACCAACTCGTCGAGGTCGAACTTAAAATCATAGATGTTAAAGCGCGTCTCGCTGAAACCCGGACGGTCTTTCTCCCGCTCATAGATTGAGCCGTCAAAAAGCTTGAGCCCCAAAGTATTGGTTTCTTCGTCCGTACTGATGAGCGCTACCTTGCCGAGAATGATATCTTCCCGGACCTTATCGCGTTTGTCGACGATCAATATGCCTTGCGCGGTGTTGCCCGGCGGTTTGAGTTCTTCGATATAGATCAAGATTTTTGGGAAGTCATCGTTGAAGACTCTTTCTCTGAGGGCGGTGCCGACGCGCGTCTTGGCGATATTGTAAAGTTCTTTCTTTAGTGCGAAGTTCGCCGCCGGGCGAGCGAAAAGAGTGAGCGATAGCGTGATGAGCGCGATGGCCATGGCCACGATAGCGATGGGCCAAAGAATTTGCGAAGGGCTCACACCGGAAGCCTTCATCGCCAATAGTTCCTGGTCATTGGACAATCGGCCGAGACCTAAGAGGATAGCTAATAGGAACGACATCGGTACGGTCAGCTCCAGGAACGTCGGCAATATCAGCGAGAAAAGTTTGATGATCTGGAGAACCGGAACGCCGCGCGTAATGACTAGCTCAATGAGCTTCAGGATTCGCCCAATCAACAAGATCAGCGTGAAGGCCAGAAGTCCGAGAAAAAAAGGCGGCAGAACTTCGGCGATGAGATATCGAAAAAGCGTTCTTCGCTGCACGGTGCTGGCATGTTAGCTGGTGGTTGCACTATTGTAAAATCAATCGGCGCAGCGAACCCTTGATCAGTCGATGTCGAATAAAGAAAATATTGTCTTTGGCATTAATCCGGTTTTGGAGAAACTCAAAGCCTCGGCCGACGATATCTTGGAGATTCTCATTGCCGAGAATGCCGAGGGCACGGCATTGCGCCAAATTGCTCAGCAAGCCAGGCAACTGGGTTTGCCCATGGTGCCGGTCCCGGCAAGGATTCTCGATCGAATGGCCGGCGGGTACAGACACCAGGGCGTGGTAGCGCGGGTGGAAGCTTATCGTTACGTGTCGTTTGACGCGTTGCTCCAACAGGTGTCCACCGATTCGGCCACAAGCTGGATACTCGTGTTGGATGGGATCACCGACCCAAGAAACTTCGGTGCACTGTTACGAACTGCTGAGGCGGTGGGAGTCAGCCATGTGGTAATTCCCAAAGACCGCTCGGTGGACGTGACACCGGTGGTTGTCAAAGCATCGGCTGGGGCGACGCACTATCTCAAAATATCCAAGGTAACCAATCTCCGCCGAGCCATTGGCGAGCTCAAGAATCACGGCTATTGGACCATCGGTCTGGATGGTCTAAGCCCGGACTGCATCTACGACAAGAATTATTCGAACCGTCTGGTTATCGTTCTGGGTGGCGAGGGGAAGGGTCTCCGACCGGTCACCTTGCGGGAATGTGATTTTGTCGTTTCCATCCCAATGCTCGGCAAGATCGGCTCCCTCAATGTGGCGGTGGCGGGCGCGGTGTTCCTGTACGAGCTAGTGCGCCAAAGTCGAAACATTGACAAGGGTTTGGCCAAGCTAAATGGTTAATGGGTGGTATTGAATCGCCATTTGTGTTAATTTATGCCTATTCTGTTGACATGTCCCCGTGAAGATGGTTTAAATACCCGTTTACTAAAAGGGTAAGCTGCTCTTGCGCCGTCGTTTGCCTTAAAAGCAAAGATTCAGTGACTTAACTGGAATTATAGCCGTCAGTGATTTCCCGCTGCCTGGTCATTGGTGATTTGGTAATATTTGCGCTGGTGAGTGCCAAGTTTGACGTGGGTAAGCTGGCGTAGCTCAACGGTAGAGCAGCTGATTTGTAATCAGCAGGTTGTAGGTTCAAGTCCTATCGCCAGCTCCAGCTAATCGATTTTCGAAACGCGGGGTGGTTAGGGCTTTTTATTCATTGAATAGGGTGAAGAGAGTCAAGGAGAGGTTCCCGAGTGGCCAAAGGGAGCAGACTGTAAATCTGCCGGCGATGCCTTCGAAGGTTCGAATCCTTCCCTCTCCACCAATTTTGCGGGAATAGCTCAGTTGGTAGAGCGCAAGCCTTCCAAGCTTGGGGTCGCGGGTTCGAGTCCCGTTTCCCGCTCCATTTTGCCTATGGCTGATGGCGGAAAGCACATCGCCGCTGATGACGGCTCGAAAGGTGCAATCAGCGATATGCTTAAGTCAGCGACTGATATGCCCAGGTAGCTCAGTCGGTAGAGCACGTCCTTGGTAAGGACGAGGTCGGCGGTTCGATCCCGCTCCTGGGCTTTGCCCGATCGGTGCAGAAGTTGGGGACGAGTTTTCGATTTACAAAGTAACTGGCAAATCATTTAGGAGGATGAGATGAGCAAACAGAAGTTCGAGCGTAAAAAGCCGCACCTTAACATCGGTACGATCGGTCACGTCGACCATGGCAAGACCACCTTGACCGCGGCGATCACCAAGGTGTTGGCGAAGACGGGAAAGGCTGCATTCCTGGCCTACGATCAGATCGATAAGGCGCCGGAAGAAAGAGAACGCGGCGTCACGATTAACATCGCTCACGTCGAATACGAGACCGACAAACGCCATTACGCTCACGTCGACTGTCCCGGCCACGCCGATTACATTAAAAACATGATCACCGGAGCCGCCCAGATGGATGGAGCGATTCTAGTCGTCTCTGCCGCTGACGGCCCCATGCCGCAAACCAGGGAACATATCCTGTTAGCACGCCAGGTCGGAGTTCCGGCTATCGTAGTTTTTCTCAACAAAGCGGACATGGTCGACGATAAGGAGCTTCTGGAGCTTGTCGAGTTGGAGGTGCGGGAGCTGCTATCCAAGTATAAGTTTCCAGGCGACGACACGCCGATCGTTATCGGCAGTGCGCTAAAGGCATTGGAGGGCGATACTTCTGAAATGGGCGAAGGCGCCATCTTGAAGCTTTTGGACGCTGTGGACTCCTTCGTGAAGGAGCCAGTTCGAGATGTCGACAGGCCTTTCATTATGCCGGTCGAAGACGTCTTTACGATCAGCGGTCGTGGCACAGTCGTTACCGGGCGAGTTGAGCGGGGCGTTATTAAGGTTGGCGAAGAAATAGAGATTGTCGGCTTCAAGGCCACCCAGAAGACCGTGGCAACGGGTGTTGAGATGTTCCGCAAACTTTTGGATGAAGGGCGAGCCGGTGACAATATTGGAGTGCTGCTGCGCGGAACCAAACGCGAGGAAGTTGAGCGCGGCCAAGTCTTGGCCAAGCCTGGGAGCATTACGCCGCATACCAAATTTAACGCCGAAGCTTATGTCTTAACCAAAGAAGAAGGCGGGCGTCACACGCCGTTTTTTAACGGCTACCGGCCGCAGTTCTATTTCCGTACGACCGACGTCACCGGCGTGGTTAAGCTGCCCGAAGGCACGGAGATGATTATGCCCGGCGATAATATCAACGTGGAAATAGACTTGATCACGCCAGTGGCGATGGATGAAGGTCTAAAATTCGCTATCCGTGAAGGTGGCCGGACGGTAGGCGCCGGTGTTGTTACCAAAATAATTCAGTAGATCGATCCCGGAGCAGGGAGGTTGTTGCCATGCGCGAATTGATCGGATTTGCTTGCGACAAATGTAAGCGGAAAAACTATACCACTACCAAGAATCGGAAAACGACCACAGAAAAACTATCGCTCAAGAAGTTTTGTGCTTCTTGTCGATCCCACACCCTGCATCGCGAGGTAAAAGTGTAGCAGAGGTAGAGGGGGGTCAGTAGCTCCAATTGGTAGAGCGCCGGACTCCAAATCCGGTTGTTGCAGGTTCGAGTCCTGCCTGACCCGCCATCGCACTCAGTCGGGGGCCCCATGGGGGATTGGATTCAAAAACTCCAGGATGGAGTTCGGCATTTGTCCGAGTTCATTCAGGAGTCCTGGCAGGAGCTCAAAAAGGTCTATTGGCCGTCGCGTAAGGAAACGTACGCTGCTACGGGAGTGGTTATTATTGTCGTGATCCTCGTGTCGATATATTTGGCCGGCGTCGATTTCGTTCTGACGAAAGCCATTCAGGCCATGCTCGGCTGATCGCGAAGGTACTCGGTTATGGCGAAACAGTGGTACATCGTACACACGTTTTCAGGTTATGAGCAGAAGGCGAAGGCTGCGCTCGAGGAGCGCATTCGCTCGCTCGGCAAGCAAGACTTTTTCGCCGAAATCCTCGTACCCGTGGAAAAGGTTGTGGAGCTGGTCAAGGGCAAGAAGAAGACTTCGTCGCGGAAATTCTTCCCCGGCTATATCCTCGTTCAGATGGAACTGAACGATGACACTTGGCATGTGGTCAAGGAGACTCCCAAGGTGACCGGTTTTGTCGGCGGTAGCACTAACCCGCCGCCGGTGAGCGATGACGAAGTGCGCGCGATCACCCAGCAGATGGAGGAAGGGGCGATCAAGCCCAAACCAAGGGTGCTGTTCTCCGTCGGTGAGAACGTCAAGGTCGTCGATGGGCCGTTTGCCGATTTCAACGGGGTGGTCGAAGAAGTTAAACCGGAAAAAGGCAAGCTCAGGGTGTTAATCAGTATTTTTGGGCGAGCGACACCGGTCGAGCTCGAGTTTGTCCAGGTCGAACGGAACTAGTTTTCAAGTGACGACTTTGGTAAGGGGCGATGCCACTCTACTACTCGCAAAGTGGCTGCGTTTAAATAGAAGGGTCGAAGTAAATGGCGAAGAAAGTAATCGGTGAAATCAAGCTGCAGATTCCCGCAGGTCAGGCTAACCCGAGTCCGCCGGTGGGTCCGGCGCTGGGCCAGCGCGGCGTCAACATCATGGAGTTTTGCAAATCGTTTAACGCCGCGACTCAAGCGCAGCAGGGTATGATTACTCCGGTGATCATCACCGTTTACGCTGATCGTTCGTTCAGCTTCGTCACCAAGACTCCGCCGGCTTCGGTGTTGTTGAAAAAAGCCGCAGGGTTGGAGAAAGGCTCTGCGGAACCGGGGAAGACTAAGGTCGGCAAAGTTACCCGCGCTCAAGTTAGGCAGATTGCCGAGTTGAAGTTTAAAGATTTGACCGCCAAGGATCTCGCCGCGGCGGAAAAATCGGTCGAGGGCACGGCGCGTAGTTTGGGTTTGGACGTAGAAGGATAGTCTTTTTGCCGCAAGCCCATCGCCAAGACGATTAGTAACGATAATTTGCTGCATCGAGGAAAGCCATGAGTGGAAACGGAAAAACTTTTCGTGCCGCGTTAGCAAAAGTCGACCGCAATCAGCGTTACCTCCTGGAGGATAGCCTGCGCCTGGCGAAAGAGACTGCCCGCGCCAAGTTCGATGAAACGGTCGAACTGGCGATCCGCTTAGGCGTCGATCCACGCCAAGCCGATCAGAACATCCGCGGTACCGTGAGCTTGCCGCACGGTATGGGTAAGACAGTACGGGTGTTAGCCTTTGCCAAGGGCGAAAAGGAAAAAGAGGCGCAGGAGGCCGGTGCCGATTTTGTTGGCAGCGATGAGTTGATCAAGAAAATCAGCGAAGGCTGGTTCGATTTCGATAAGGCAGTGGCGACCCCGGACATGATGGCGGCAGTGGGACGAATCGGCAAAGTTTTGGGTCCGCGCGGTCTCATGCCGAACCCAAAAACTGGCACCGTGTCATTGGACATCGGCAAGGCGGTCAAAGAAATTAAGGCGGGTAAATTGGAATTTCGCGTTGACAAGGCCGGTATCGTTCATGTGCCGGTGGGTAAAGCTTCGTTTGGCGCAGAGCAGCTCATTGACAATGCCAAGGCAGTGCTCCTTTCCATTTTGCGGGCCAAACCAGCGTCCGCGAAAGGCAACTATGTCAAAGGCGTGACGGTTGCTACGACGATGGGACCCGGTATCAAAATCGATCTGGCGCAGATTCGCGCTATGGCCGCGTAAAATGATCAGGATTCAAAACTAGAATTCGAAGGCTATCGTATTGGAGTTAGGGAGTTAAGCATGTCGGAAGTGCAAGTTGTCCGAGCCAGCCACGGAGAAAAAGCGCAAACTGTGGCAGCGGTTCATGAGCTGTTGAAATCGGCGAAAATGGCGATCGTTACGGAATACCGAGGGTTGTCGGTGGCGCAAATGACTAACCTACGACGCGAGATCCGCGGCGCCTCAGGTGAGTATCAGGTGATCAAAAACACATTGGTGCGCCGGGCGCTAAAGGACACGGTGTTTGGCGACCTCGAGAAGTTGCTTGAGGGGCCCAATGGCTGGGTGTTCGCCTACGACGATCCGGTAATGCTGTCGAAGGCCTTGATCAAATTCGCCGACGGTAACGACAAGCTCTCGATCAAAGGCGGAGTGTTCGAGGGTCGCTTCATGGACCCCGCCGGGGTCAAGGTGTTATCGCAGATGCCGAGCAAGCCGGAGTTGCAAGCGAAACTCCTGGCGATGATCAATGCGCCAGCGACCCAACTGCTCAGAACCATCCAAGAGCCGGGGGCGCAAATGGTCCGCCTGCTCGAGTCGTTACGAAAAACCAAAAGCGAATAAGCGATAAAATTCACGGAATCAATCAAAGGGGGAACGTTATGGAAGGCGTATCGAGAGAACAGGTTAAGGATTACATCAAGAACATGACCTTGATGGATGCGGCGGCTCTGGTCAAAGAGCTCGAAGAAGAGTTGGGCGTCAGCGCGGCGGCTCCGGTTGCCGTGGCGGCCGCGGCTGGACCGGCGGCGGCAGCGGCGGAGGAAAAGACCGAGTTCAACGTCATTCTCGCCGAAGCGGGCGAGAAGAAGATTCAGGTGATTAAAGTCGTGCGCGAGCTCACAGGTCTGGGTCTGAAGGAGGCCAAGGATCTCGTCGATGGTGCACCCAAGCCGGTGAAAGAAGCCGTGCCCAAGGCGGAAGCCGAGACGATCAAAAAGAAACTCGAAGAACAGGGCGCCAAAGTGGAAATCAAGTAAGTCTCTCGCGGTGGTGCTTCCCGTTGAATTTTCAATGATGGATTGTTGACCGCTATCGAGAGAGGAGAACGCATGGCATTTCAAGTCGCCAATAACTTACGCTTTCGGCGCAGTTTCGGGAGGATCAGAAAGATCATCGATCTTCCCTATTTAATTGAAATCCAAAAGAATTCTTACGATCTGTTTTTGCAAAAAGATGCCCTGCCGACGGAACGGCAGAACATGGGATTGCAGGAGGTGTTCAAATCGGTTTTCCCCATCAAGGATTTTAACGAAACCGCATCCTTGGAATTCGTCAGTTTTTCGCTCGGCGAGCCCAAGTACGATGTCGAGGAGTGTCATCAGCGCGGTATGACTTTCGCAGCGCCGTTGAAAGTCACCGTGCAGTTGGTGCTCTGGGATGTCGACCCGCAAACCGGCTCGCGGAGCATCAAAAACGTCAAGGAGCAGGAAGTTTATTTCGGTGAAATTCCGCTCATGACAGTCAACGGTACGTTCATGGTGAACGGCACCGAGCGGGTGATTGTTAGCCAGTTGCATCGTTCGCCGGGGGTTTTCTTCGAGCATGACAAGGGGAAGACCCACGCGAGCGGCAAGCTGCTCTATTCCGCCAGGGTGATTCCCTATCGTGGCTCGTGGGTGGACCTTGAGTTCGATCCCCGCGACATTCTCTACGTGCGAATCGACCGGCGGCGGAAATTCCACGCCACCGTGTTGTTGCGCGCCTTGGGCATGACCTCGGAAGATCTGCTCAACTACTATTACCGGAGCGACACGATCGTTTTCGACGGCCGCAAGCCGTCGCTCGTGTTTAACCCCAATCATTTGCTCGGCGCCAAAGTGAGCGCCGATGTGCGCGATCCCAAGTCCAATGACATCATCGTCAAGGAAGGCAAAAAATTCACTCGGCCGGTGCTCCGACAAATGGAGACGGCCCGGGTGAAAAACGTGCCCATCGCGTTGGAAGATATCCTCGGCCGGATCGCCTCTCACGACATCATCGATGGGCAAACCAAAGAGGTGCTCGTCGAGTGCAACCATGAAATCACTCAGGACAAGCTCGATTTGATCCGCGACAAGGGGATACATCAGATCGAAGTGTTGTTCATCGATGATTCGAGCGTCGGCCCGTATCTGCGTAACACGCTGCTGCAGGACCGCATTAAGTCTCCCCAAGATGCGATCATGGAGATATACCGGCGCTTGCGTCCCGGCGATCCTCCAACTGTCGATTCGGCAACTAACTTTTTCAACAACTTGTTTTTCAACTCCGACCGCTACGACCTGTCCAAAGTTGGCCGTTTGAAACTCAATCACCGGCTAAAGCTCAGTGTGCCGCTCGAACAGGGGACGCTGCGCAAGGAAGACATTCTCGAAGTGGTGCGCTATCTGATGGAGCTTAAGAATGGCAATGGCTCGGTAGATGACATCGACCATCTCGGCAATCGCCGAGTGCGCGCCGTCGGCGAGCTGGTGGAAAACCATTTTCGCGTCGGCTTGGTTCGCATGGAGCGGGCGATCAAGGAAAAAATGAGTCTGCAGGACATCGAAACCTTGATGCCCCAGGAACTGATCAACTACAAGCCAGTTTCCGCGGCGCTCAAGGAATTCTTTGGCTCGAGCCAGCTGTCGCAGTTCATGGATCAGACCAATCCGCTTTCGGAGATCACGCACAAGCGGCGCCTGTCGGCCCTTGGCCCAGGCGGTTTGACCCGGGAGCGCGCCGGTTTCGAAGTGCGCGACGTGCATCCGACCCATTATGGCCGAGTCTGTCCGATCGAAACGCCGGAAGGACCGAACATCGGTTTGATCGCGTCGCTGACGACCTACGCGCGAGTTAACGATTTCGGCTTCATCGAAACCCCTTACCGTGAAGTGGACAACGGTCGAGTGAGCGACCGCATTCGCTATCTTTCTGCCTTAGAGGAAGAAGACCATGTGATCGCCCAGGCCAACGCGCCGATCGATAGCCGCGGTCACTTTGATATTGACCTCGTTTCATCGCGCAAAGGCGGCGAGTTCGTCATGGCGCGCCCCGAAGAAGTTAACTTCATGGACGTGTCGCCGAACCAGCTGGTGAGCGTGGCGGCATCGTTGATTCCATTTCTCGAAAACGATGACGCCAACCGCGCCTTGATGGGTTCCAACATGCAGCGTCAAGCGGTGCCGCTGCTCCGCACCGAGGCGCCCTTTGTCGGCACCGGGATGGAGAAGACCGTCGCGCGCGATTCCGGCGTAACGATTGTCACGCGCCGGGACGGCTTAGTCGAAAGCGTCGACTCGACGCGTATCGTCGTCAAGGCCGATAAGACCTCCGGGCCGCGTGATACCGGCGTCGATATCTACAATTTGGTCAAGTACCAGCGTTCGAATCAGAATACTTGCATCAACCAGCGTCCCATTGTCGTCGTCGGCGATCAGGTGAAAGCCGGCGATGTCATTGCCGACGGGCCGTCGACGGAGATGGGTGAATTGGCGCTCGGCCGCAACGTCGTGGTCGCGCTGATGCCTTGGGGTGGCTACAATTTTGAAGATTCGATTCTGATCAGCGAGCGCGTCGTTAAAGAGGATATTTTCACTTCGATCCACATCGAAGAGTTTGAATGCGTGTCGCGCGACACCAAGCTCGGTCCAGAGGAAATCACCCGTGATATTCCCAACGTCGGCGATGAAGCGCTCACCGATCTTGACGAGAGTGGTATCATTCGCATCGGCGCGGAAGTGAAGCCCGGCGATATCCTGGTCGGAAAGATCACGCCCAAGGGTGAAACCCAATTGTCGCCCGAAGAAAAACTCTTGCGGGCGATCTTTGGCGAGAAAGCTGGCGAAGTGCGCGATACCTCGTTGCGGGTCCCGCCGGGCGTCGAAGGCACGGTGATCAACGTGCGTATCTTCTCGCGCAAAGGCCTGGGCAAGGACGAGCGCAGCAGGTTCATCGAAGACGAAGAGGTCACGCGGCTCAGAAAAGACCAGCATGACGAAGTGCGAATTCTCCAAGAAGGGGCGCTGCGGCGGCTGAAAAAGCTGCTCGCTGGCAGGCGCCTGGCGAGCCGCATCAGCGACGACAGCCGCAAGGTCTTGTTCAACAAAGGTCAGGAGTTGACCGAAGAGGATATCGATCAGTTACCGATGTCTTATTGGAGCGAGATTCGGGTCGACAACGAGTCGGTGGAAAACGAGCTGCAGCGAATCATTGAGAGCACGACCAGCCAAGTCAACCTGATCAAGCATGCCTTTGAGGACAAGATCGAAAAGCTCAAGGGTGGTGACGAACTGCCCCCCGGCGTGATCAAGATGGTCAAGACCTTTGTCGCGATCAAACGCAAGCTGCAGGTTGGCGACAAGATGGCTGGCCGTCACGGCAACAAGGGCGTGATCTCGCGAATTCTGCCCGAAGAGGACATGCCTTACTTGGAAGACGGAACACCGGTGGACGTGGTCTTGAATCCTCTCGGTGTCCCGTCACGTATGAACGTCGGCCAAATCCTCGAGGCCCATTTGGGTTGGGCGGCGCTGACCCTCGGCCACCAGATCGATGCGCTGTTACGCAGCCATCGTAGCGACGGCGATGTCGTGCGGCGCCGGCTCAAGGAGTATTTAAACTCAAAAGAAGCCAATGAGCTGATCGACGGCGCCAAAGATGTGGAAATCTTGAAGCTTGCGGAAAAATACCGCGACGGCGTGCGCATCGCTTCGCCGGTTTTCGATGGCGCGGCCGAGCAGGAGATTTTTGACTTGCTCAAGAAGGCCGGTTTGCCGGCTACCGGGCAGGTGACGCTTTATGATGGTCGTACCGGTGAGCCGTTCGATGGCAAGGTGACCGTCGGCGTTATGTACATCATGAAGCTGCACCATTTGGTCGACGATAAGATTCACGCGCGTTCCACGGGTCCTTACTCCCTCGTCACCCAGCAGCCCTTGGGCGGCAAGGCGCAGTTCGGCGGCCAGCGCTTGGGTGAAATGGAAGTCTGGGCGTTGGAGGCCTATGGCGCGGCTTACACACTGCAAGAAATGTTGACCGTGAAATCGGACGATGTGGTTGGCCGCACGCGCATGTATGAGGCGATCGTCAAAGGCGACAACTTGCTCGAACCGGGATTGCCGGAGTCGTTCAACGTGATGGTCAAGGAATTACAAAGCTTGTGCCTGGACGTCGATTTGGTTGAGGAAAAGTAGATAACCGAAAAGTAGGTAACCCCAGAGAGGCTGTGGCGCTCTAACCGGAGGTGATCCTTAAATGGAAGATCTGTTCAATTTATTCGAGAAACCGAAAAACCCCATCAGTTTTAACGCGATCAAAGTTTCCGTCGCTTCGCCCGATAAAATTCGTTCTTGGTCCCACGGCGAAGTAAAAAAACCCGAGACCATCAACTACCGGACGTTCAAACCGGAACGGGACGGTTTATTTTGCGCGAAAATTTTCGGTCCGACCAAGGATTACGAATGTAATTGCGGCAAGTATAAACGGATGCGCCATCGCGGCGTGGTCTGCGAGAAATGCGGCGTCGAGGTGATTCAGTCGAAGGTGCGGCGCGAGCGCATGGGCCATATCGAGTTGGCTACGCCGGTCGTACATATCTGGTTTCTGAAAAGCCTGCCGAGCCGCATTGGCGCGCTGCTCGACATGTCCCTCAAAGAGATCGAGAAAGTGCTTTACTTCGAGTCCTACATCGTTGTCGATCCGGGCGAAACGCCGCTCCAGTACAAAGAACTCTTGACCGAGGCTCGCTATCGCAAGGCGGTGGAAGAGTACGGCGGCAAATTCATCGCCGAGATGGGCGCGGAAGCGATCCGCAAGCTGCTCAAAGCGATTGAGGTCAACAAGCTTTCCGAAGATCTGCACCAAGAGATGCGCGACGCTAACTCCGAAGTGCGGCGTAAGAAGATGGCCAAGCGGCTCAAGGTCTTGAGCGCGTTCAAGAGCTCGGGCAACCGGCCGGAATGGATGGTGCTGGAAGTTATTCCGGTCATACCGCCGGATTTGCGTCCCCTGGTGCCGCTCGATGGCGGCCGCTTCGCCACTTCCGATTTAAACGACTTGTACCGTCGCGTTATCAACCGCAACAATCGGCTCAAACGGCTGATGGAGTTGAGCGCGCCGGACATGATCATCCGCAATGAAAAGCGCATGCTCCAAGAAGCAGTCGATGCCTTGTTCGACAACGGACGGCGCGGCCGGGCGATCACTGGCCAAAACCGCCGGCCCTTAAAGTCGTTGAGCGATATGCTGAAAGGCAAAACCGGCCGCTTCCGCCAGAATCTGCTCGGTAAACGCGTCGATTATTCGGGCCGTTCGGTGATCGTCGTCGGACCCGAGCTCCGGCTGCACCAGTGTGGTTTGCCGAAGAAAATGGCTCTGGAGCTGTTCAAGCCGTTTATTTACAACAAGCTCGAAGAGCGCGGCCATGTGACGACCATTAAGAGCGCCAAAAAGATGGTCGAGCGCGAGCTGCCGGAAGTGTGGGACATTCTCGACGAGGTGATTCGCGAACATCCGATCTTGCTCAACCGCGCACCAACTTTGCATCGTCTCGGTATTCAAGCCTTCGAACCGATTCTCATCGAGGGCAAGGCTATTCAGTTGCATCCGCTGGTTTGCGCCGCCTACAACGCCGACTTTGACGGCGACCAGATGGCCGTGCACGTGCCGCTCTCGGTTGAAGCCCAGGTCGAGGCGCGCGCCTTGATGATGTCCACCAACAACATTCTCTCGCCGGCCAATGGTAAGCCGATCATCGTGCCTACCCAAGACATCGTTTTGGGACTCTATTACATGACGCGAGACCGGCTCCATGCCAAAGGCAGCGGCCGGCTGTTCAGCAGCCCAACCGAAGTGCGTATCGCCTACGACCAAGGCGAAGTGGATTTGCAGGCGCCGGTGACGGTTCGTATCGACGGCGAGCGAATCGAAACCACGGTCGGCCGGGTGCTGCTCTACGATGTCGTGCCGGACGTCATTCCATTCAAAGAAGTTAACCGGGTGATGAAGAAAAAGGAGTTGGCCAATCTAATCGAGGTCAGCTACCGGCTCGCCGGCAACAAGGCGACCGTCATTCTCGCCGATCGGCTGAAGGATATTGGCTTTCGCAACGCGACCCGGGCGGGTATCTCGATCTCGATCAAAGATATGTTGATTCCGCCGAGCAAGGAAGCGTTGCTCAAGAAAGCCCATGACGACGTGCGTGAGATCGAAGAACAGTACAAAAACGGTCTGATCACCGACGGTGAACGGTACAACAAAGTGGTCGATATTTGGGCCGAAGTCACCGACCGCATCGCCGACGAGATGCTACGCGATCTGGGTTCGGAAAAGGTTACCGATGACAAGGGACACGAAATCTCGGTGCCGAGTTTTAACCCGATCTTCATGATGGCTGATTCGGGTGCCCGTGGTAGCGCACAGCAAATCCGCCAGTTGGCCGGCATGCGCGGCCTGATGGCCAAGCCTTCAGGTGAGATCATCGAGACGCCGATCACGGCGAACTTCCGCGAAGGTCTGACGGTGTTACAATATTTCATCTCGACCCACGGTGCCCGCAAGGGACTCGCCGATACGGCGCTTAAGACCGCCAACTCCGGTTACTTAACGCGCCGCTTGGTCGACGTCGCCCAGGATGCGGTTATCGGCGATGATGATTGCGGCACCATGGACGGGATCGAAATGACCCCGCTCATGGAAGGCGGCGAGATCATCGAACCGCTCGGCGACCGTGTGCTTGGCCGAGTCGCGCTGGAAGACGTGGTCGATCCCTTTACCGGCGTCGTGATTGTCAAAGCCAATCAAGAAATTGACGAAGAATTAGTTCAGCGGATCGAGGACGCGGGCCTGGAGCGGATCAAGATCCGCTCCGTGCTTACCTGCGCGTCACGCCGTGGCGTCTGCATCATGTGTTATGGCCGCGACCTCGGCCGCGGCCATATGATCAATATGGGTGAAGCGGTGGGCGTGATCGCGGCGCAATCGATCGGTGAGCCGGGGACGCAGCTTACCATGCGGACCTTCCACATCGGCGGTACCGCGAGCCGGCGCGCCGAGCAGACGACTTTGGAGTCGCGCAACGAAGGCTTCATCAAGTTCATCAACGTGAGCACCGTCACCAATAAGGACGGCGATCAGGTGGTGATGAACCGCAACGGTGAAGTCGCCATCGTCGATTATCCTGAGGGTGAAAAGGGTCGGATGCGTGAACGTGAACGTTACCCGGTGGTGTACGGCGCCAAGCTCAAAAAGAAAGACGGCGCGCGGGTGAAGGCCGGCGAACTTTTGGCCGAGTGGGATCCTTACACGATTCCGATTCTCACCGAAGTCACCGGCGAGGTCAGATTCGGCGATGTCATCGAGGCGATCACCATGGAAGAAAAGGTCGATGAGCGCACCGGTTTGTCGACCAAGGTGATCACCGATTCCAAGGACATCGACAAACGGCCGCGCATTTCGATCAAAAACGTCGAAGGGCAAACCGCGCGGCTGACGGCGACCGCGGAGGCGCGTTATCTCCTGCCGGTGGGCGCGCATATCAACGTCCAGGACGGTCAGATGGTTTTCGCCGGCGACGCTTTGGCGAAGATTCCCCGCGAAACGACCAAGACCAAAGATATTACCGGCGGTCTGCCGCGGGTGGCCGAGCTGTTCGAGGCGCGGAAGCCGAAAGAGTTCGCCGTCATCAGCGAGATCGACGGCGCGGTGTCGTTTGGCAAAGACACCAAAGGCAAACGCAAAGTTGTCGTTACTCCAGAAGTGGGCGAAGCGAGGGAATACCTGATTCCCAAGGGGAAACATATCAGCGTCCACGACGGTGATCGGATTCGTGCCGGCGAGGCGTTGATGGACGGTTCCTCCAACCCGCACGACATTCTGAATATTCTCGGTGAGAAGGCGTTGGCGAAGTATTTAGTCGACGAAGTTCAGGAAATCTACCGGCTGCAGGGCGTGCGCATCAACGACAAGCACATCGAAGTCATTGTCCGGCAAATGTTACGTCGCGTACGCATCAAAGAGGTGGGCGACACCGACTTCTTGGTCGGTGATCAGGTCGAGAAATGGCGCTTCGACGAAGAGAATCAGAAATCGATCGGTGAGCGGGGCAAACCCGCAATCGCCGAGCCGCTGTTGTTGGGGATTACCAAAGCGTCGCTGTCGACCGAGAGTTTTATTTCGGCCGCGTCGTTTCAAGAGACCACCAAGGTGCTTACCGAAGCGGCCATTCACGGGAAGGTCGACCTGCTCCGAGGCCTCAAGGAAAATGTCATCATGGGACGGCTGATACCGGCCGGCACGGGCGTGGCGACTTACGCCAAACCGGAGCTTGAAATCGATGAGCCGGAAGGTCCGGGGGGAGAAATCTCTGATGTTGTCGGGGCCTGAGCTTTGACATCGGAGAGTTAATTTGTTAGTTAAAGGATTTTCCCAGGGGAGATTCGCTTAGGAGGACTCTCCAGAATCCCTTTAAACATTGCGAGCGAGACTCTATGCCGACGATTAGTCAATTGGTGCGCGAAAGCCGAGAAAAACAGCGACGCAAGAACACCGCGCCCGCTTTGCAGGGTTGCCCGCAAAAGCGCGGCGTATGTACGCGCGTTTATACATCGACGCCGAAGAAGCCGAACTCGGCGCTCCGTAAGGTGGCCCGTGTGCGATTGACCAACGGCATCGAAGTGACCTCCTACATTCCCGGCGTCGGGCATAACCTACAGGAGCATTCCGTGGTTCTGATTCGCGGCGGGCGCGTCAAAGACCTGCCGGGCGTGCGCTATCACATCGTGCGCGGCACTTTGGATTCCATCGGAGTACAAGAAAGGCGACAGAGCCGCTCCAAGTACGGAGCGAAGCGACCGAAGTAAAGCACTATGCCGCGCAAAGGTGAAGTAAGAAAACGCGAGATTCTGCCGGACCCGAAGTATGGCGACAAAGTCGTGGCCAAGTTCGTCAATACGATCATGAACCAAGGCAAGAAGAGCGTCGCCGAGTCGATCTTCTATCATTCATTGGACATCGTGACGGCGAAAACGAAAGAGGATTCCCTGGGCGTCTTCAAGCGCGCCATCGAGAACACCCGGCCCACGGTCGAAGTGCGCTCGCGCCGCGTCGGCGGGGCGACCTATCAGGTGCCGGTTGAAGTGCGGCCGCAGCGGCGGCTTTCGCTGAGCATGCGCTGGTTGATCGATGCGGCGCGCGAGCGGGCGGAAAAATCGATGGAAGAGAAATTAGCGGCGGAGATTATCGATGCCGCGAATAACCGGGGCACGGCGATCAAGAAAAAAGAAGACACCCATCGCATGGCCGAGGCCAATCGGGCTTTCGCGCATTATCGTTGGTAACGTAGCAGCGTAATTTATGCTGGATGAGGAGGCGGTTGAACCGCCTCCTTTTTTTCCGGCGCTTAAGAAAATGGCAAGAACAGTTTCACTCGAGAAGACCCGCAACATCGGCATCATGGCTCACATCGATGCCGGTAAGACCACGACCACGGAGCGGATTCTCTATTATACCGGCATCAACTACAAGATCGGTGAGGTGCACGAGGGCACCGCGACGATGGATTGGATGGTCCAGGAACAGGAACGCGGCATCACGATTACCTCCGCAGCGACCACCTGCTTCTGGCGCGATCATCGCGTCAATATTATCGATACGCCCGGCCACGTCGACTTCACCATTGAGGTCGAGCGCTCGCTGCGCGTCCTCGACGGCGCGGTGGCGGTTTTCTGTTCAGTGGGCGGCGTCGAGCCGCAGACCGAAACCGTGTGGCGCCAGGCGGATAAGTACCGGGTACCGCGCTTGGCCTTCGTCAATAAAATGGACCGGCTCGGCTCGGATTTTTTCCGGGTGGTCAAAATGATCGAAGAGCGTCTGGGCGCGCGGCCGGCGGTTTTACAGCTCCCCATCGGCGCGGAAGACAAGTTTACCGGTATCGTTGACCTCGTCACCATGAAAGCGGTGGTTTGGGAAGACGAGAGCCTCGGCGCGAAATTTCATGAAGAAGAAATCCCGGCCGATCTCAAAGATCAAGCCGAGGAATATCGCGAAAAGTTGCTTGAAGCAGCCGCCGACGCCGACGAAGCGATCATGGTGAAATATCTCGACGGCAAAGCGATCAGCGAGGCGGAGCTACGTAGCGGCATTCGCGCCGCCACGCTTGCGCTCAAGATCGTGCCGGTTTTATGCGGCACGGCCTTCCGCAACAAGGGCGTGCAGCCCATGCTCGACGCGGTGGTCGATTACCTGCCATCACCGCTCGATATTCCTCCCGTCACTGGCATTGAACCTGGCACCGACAAAGTCGAAGTCCGGCCAGCTAAGGACGACGCGCCATTTTCCGCCCTAGCTTTCAAGATCATGACCGATCCTTTCGTTGGCACGCTGAGCTTCTTCCGGGTCTATTCTGGATCGCTGTTGTCCGGCGCGAGCATTTATAATTCCACTAAAAGCAAACGCGAGCGAGTCGGCCGCTTGCTCAAGATGCACGCCAACAAGCGCGAGGAGATCAAAGAGGTTTACGCCGGCGATATCGCCGCCGCGGTGGGGTTACGAACGGCTACCACGGGCGACACGCTTTGCGACGAAGATGAACCGATCGTGCTCGAGTCGATCGATTTTCCCGATCCGGTTATTTCCATCGCCATCGAACCGAAAAGCAAGGCCGATCAGGAAAAATTAGGTTTGTCCTTGCAGAAACTCGCCACCGAAGACCCCTCGTTCAAAGTGCGCACCGATGAAGAGACCGGCCAGACGATCATTTCCGGCATGGGCGAGCTGCACTTGGAAATCATTGTCGACCGTTTGTTGCGCGAGTTTAGCGTCGGCGCCAACGTCGGTAAGCCACAGGTCGCTTACCGAGAAACGGTCCGCAAAGGGGTTGAACAACAGGGCAAGTTTATTCGCCAGACCGGCGGCCGCGGCCAGTATGGCGACGTCTGGATCAAGCTTGAACCGCAAAAACCGGGCGGCGGATTCGAATTTGTCGACGCGGTCAAGGGCGGTTCCATCCCACGCGAATATATTCCAGCGGTTGAAAAAGGCGTCAAAGAGGCGACTGAAAACGGTGTGCTCGCGGGCTATCCGATGGTCGATCTCAAGGTGACTTTATTCGACGGCAGCTATCACGATGTCGATTCTTCGGAAATCGCCTTCAAGATCGCCGGCTCAATGGCATTCAAGCAGGCGGCGCGCAAGGCCAGCCCCGTGTTGCTCGAACCGATTATGTCGGTCGAGGTGGTGGTGCCGGAGGATTTCATGGGCGACGTCATCGGCGACCTGAGCTCGCGGCGCGGCAAAGTTCTTGGCATGGACACGCGTCCGGCTGCGCAGGCGATTGACGCCAGGGTACCGTTGGCGCAGATGTTCGGTTATGCCACCGATCTCCGCTCGATGACCCAAGGTAGAGCGACTTACACGATGCAGTTTTCTCATTATGAACCGGTTCCGGCGGCGGTTGCTGAAGGAATTATCGCCAAGTTTGATGGCAAGTCGGATGATGACGTATGAACGAGAAAATTAGAATTCGGCTCAAAGCCTATGACCACCGCGTGCTGGACCAATCGGTGGGAGAGATCGTCGAGACAGTTCGGCGCACGGGCGGTCGCGTTGCCGGGCCGATTCCGCTGCCCACGCGAATCGAGCGCTTCACCGTCAATCGCTCGCCCCATGTCGATAAAAAATCGCGCGATCAATTCGAGATTCGCACTCATAAACGGCTGCTCGATATTCTCGAGCCGACGCAGCAGACCATCGACGCGTTGGGCAAGCTCGATATCGCCGCTGGCGTGGACGTAGAGATTAAGCTCCAGTAATAGGGGCGAAGGCGAGCAAGCCATTAACCAAGTTTGGAACGCTAATATGACAGGGCTCATCGGCAGAAAAATAGGCATGATGCAGTACTACAACGCCGAGGGGAATGTAATCCCCGTGACGGTGGTTGAGACCGGACCTTGCGTGGTGGTCCAGAAGAAAGAAGCCACCACGGATGGTTACACTGCGTTACAAGTTGGCTTTGGCAGCAAGAAGGCGCAGCGGGTCAACAAGGCGACCCAGGGCCATATGGCGAAGGCCGGCAAAGGCGCGTTTCAAGTGCTGCGGGAATTTCGCCTCGACGATGTTTCTCAGTACGAAGTCGGTCAAGAGATCAAGGCGACCGATCTGTTCAAAGTCGGCGATTTGATCGATGTCGCCGGTATCTCAAAGGGCCACGGCTATTCGGGTGTAATCAAACGTTGGTCGTTCGCCGGGTTTCCTGGATCCCACGGCACCCATGAATATTTTCGCCACGGCGGTTCGATCGGCAACCGTTCCTATCCCGGCCGTGTCCGCAAAGGTAAGAAGATGGCCGGCCATTGGGGCAACGAACAGATCTCGACGCAGAATCTGCTGGTCGTCGATATTCGAGCCGAGGAGAATCTCATGTTGGTGCGCGGCGCGGTGCCGGGCTCGAAGCAAGGCGTGGTTATCTTGCGCCCAGCGGTGAAAAGGTAAGTCAAAGGTAGATCATCATGGAAGTCCACGTAATCCAGCCCACGCTCAACGAAGCGATCTTCGGCGCCAGGACCCGGTCTCATTTGCTGCACCAAACCGTGGTGATGCAGCTCGCCAATCGGCGCGCTGGCAGCGCCGCGACCAAGACCAAAGGTTTCGTCAGCGGCGGCGGCAAGAAGCCCTGGAAGCAAAAAGGCACGGGCCGGGCCCGCTCGGGCAGCATTCGCTCGCCCATCTGGGTCGGCGGCGGCACGGTTTTCGGTCCGACGCCGCGCGATTATTCCTACCGCATGCCGCGCTCGGCGCGCCGCGAAGCTTTGCTCTCGGCTTTAAGCGCAAAAAACCGCGACGGTAAAATCATCATCGTCGATAAATTCGAGCTCGAAGTGGCCAAGACCAAAATCATGGTACAGGCATTAACCGAATTGAAAGTCAGCAGTGCGTTGATCGTGATCCCGGAAGCGGACGCCAAGATCGAGCGCTCGGCGCGTAATTTGCCGAAGGTCAAAGTGTTGCGGGTCGCCGGCTTGAATGTCTACGATCTGCTGCGTTACGACCACCTCATTCTGACCGAGGGCGCGCTCAAGTTGATGGAAGAGAGGTTGGCTACATGAAGGGGCCGCGAGATATTATCCAAGCGCCGTTGATCTCGGAAAAGGGCACGGCATTGGCCGAAAGCGCCAATCAGTTCTTGTTTAAAGTGCGCCCTGAGGCCAACAAGATCGAGGTTAAACGCGCGGTGGAGACGTTATTCAAAGTCAAGGTCGTCGACGTGCGCATGGCGCGTTATCTCGGCAAAATGCGCCGCATCGGCCGCAGCATGGGCCGCCGCTCCGATTGGAAAAAAGCGTACGTCACCCTCAAAGAGGGCGACAAGATCGACTTTTTTGGCGGCGCATAAAGATTTGAAATGATTTCATTGATCAGACGGATGGAGAGATAGAGAGCATCAATCATGGGAATTAGAACTTACCGGCCGACTTCCGCGGGCATGCGCTTTCGCACCGGGCTCACCTTTGATGAGGTCACCAAGGCGCGGCCGGAAAAAGGTTTGCGCGAGCGGCTCAACAAGAGCGGTGGGCGCAATAACACCGGCCGGGTCACCGCCCATCATCGTGGCGGCGGTCATAAACGTTTGTACCGTTTGATCGATTTTAAGCGCAACAAGTTTAACGTGCCGGCGAAGGTGGAAGCGATCGAATACGATCCCAACCGCTCGGCGCGCATCGCGCTCTTGTGTTACGCCGATGGCGAGCGGCGCTATATTCTTGCCCCCGAGCGTTTACAGGTGGGTGCGTCGGTGATCGCTGGCGACACCAATATAGACATTCAACCGGGCAATTCCTTGCCGCTCAAATTTATTCCCGTCGGCACGGTGCTGCACAACATCGAGCTCAAGATCGGCAAAGGCGGGCAGCTCGTGCGCAGCGCCGGTTTGGGCGCTCAACTGATGGCCAAGGAAGGCAGCTATGCGCTACTCAAGCTGCCGTCCGGCGAATTGCGCCGGGTCCTGGCTGAATGCCGTGCCACCGTCGGGCAGGTGGGCAACGCCGATCAGGAAAATGTCGCTTGGGGCAAGGCTGGCCGCATGCGCTGGTTGGGCTTTCGCGGCGCGACTCGCGGCATCGCCAAAAACCCCGTCGACCATCCCCATGGCGGCGGCGAAGGGCGCTCCAAGGGCAATCATCCAATGACCCCGTGGGGTAAGCCGACCAAGGGCTACAAGACGAGAAAAAATCATTCGTCCGACCAGTATATCGTGCAGCGAAGAAAGGGTAGATAGCGATGGCGCGTTCGATAAAAAAAGGACCCTTCATCGACGAGCATCTGACCAAAAAGATCGCCGCCGCGAATGAGTCGCGCCAGAAACAGGTGATTCGCACCTGGTCGCGCCGTTCGACGGTTACGCCGGAAATGGTCGGGCTCACCATCGGTGTGCATAACGGGCGAAAATTTATTCCGGTCTTCGTGAGCGAGAACATGGTTGGCCATAAGCTTGGCGAGTTCGCGCCGACCCGGACTTTCTACGCGCACTCCGGTGACCGAAAAGCGGATGCCAAAGAAACCACTGGCGGAGCGCCACGGGCGGCTCCGGGAGCGGCACCCGCAGCGGCACCCGCGGCGAAGAGTTAAATTGACGTGGCCCGCGCTGCTTGCAGCGTGGAACCACCAAATGGGGTTTTCAAACGGGCGAGCATGCCCTTCTGGTCAAGGGCGGGTAAAATCCCTCCCGCGAGGTAGCAACGTATATCGCCGATATGACTCGGCAAGAACAGATTGATTAGCTTGGTCAGCGGAGAGTTGCACAAACGAAGTTAGCGAAATTATGGAAACACGCGCGACGACAAAATACATACCGGTATCACCGCAGAAAGTTCGCTTGGTGGTCGACCAGATTCGCGGCAAGGGTGTCGAAGAGGCGCTCAATATTCTCAAGTTTATTCCCAAGCGCTCCGCTGGCATCGTGGCCAAGACCGTCCGCACCGCCGTCGCCAACGCGGAAAATACCCAAAGCGTCGATGTCGACCGTCTGTTCGTCAAACTGGCCAAGGTGGACGGCGCCGGCATGGCGAAGCGCTTCATGCCACGGGCGCAGGGCCGCGCGACCAGCATCCGCAAGCGCTTGAGTCACGTTACGATCGTCGTCGATGAAGCCGAGAAGAGGAGCTAAGGCCTGATGGGTCAGAAAATACATCCACGAATGTTTCGTCTCGGCGTCATCGAGACCTGGGATTCGAAATGGTTCGCCAGCCACGATTATCCGAAGCTCTTGCACGAAGATTTTCGGGTGAAAGCCTTTCTTAAGAAGCGGCTCTATCACGCCGGCATCTCACGGATTGAGATCGAACGGGCGGCGAACAAAGCGAAGATCAACATTCACACCGCGCGTCCCGGCATCGTGATCGGCAAGAAGGGCGCGGAAATCGAAAAATTAAAAGAAGAGATCACCAAGCTGACCAAGCGCGAGACCTATATCAACATTCACGAAGTCAGAAGACCCGATCTGGACGGCCAGCTGGCGGCGGAAAACGTCGCGCTGCAGTTGGAGCGCCGGGTGGCGTTTCGCCGCGCCATGAAGGAAAGCGTGTCACGCGCCATGCGCATGGGCGCCCAGGGCGTGAGGATTCAGTCAGCCGGTCGCCTGGGCGGTTCCGAGATCGCGCGCACGGAGTGGTATCGCGAAGGGCGCGTGCCGCTGCACACGCTGCGGGCCGACATCAGTTACGGTTTCGCCGAGGCGCGTACGACCTACGGCATCATCGGGGTCAAGGTCTGGATCTTTCGCGGCGAGGTTTTGACCGAAGAAGAAGAACAGCAGAAGGCGATGCTGGGCGGGTGATGGGATCGCCCCGGCTGAGCCGACCTGAGAATGAGCGAAAATGCTTGAACCGAAAAAAGTAAAATATCGCAAACTTCAAAAGGGCCGCCGCCGTGGCACGGCGCACCGCGGCTCGACCTTGGCTTTCGGCGATTATGGCCTGAAGGCGATTGGCCGGGGCTGGATGAGCGCGCGTGAGATCGAAGCCGCCCGCGTGGCGTTGACCCGTTATCTCAAACGCGGCGGCAAGGTTTGGATTCGTATATTCCCCGACAAACCGCTGACCAAGAAGGCGCTCGAAACCCGCATGGGAAAAGGCAAAGGCGCAACGGAAATGTGGGTGGCGGTGGTGCAGCCGGGGCGGATCCTGTTCGAAATGGAAGGCGTCGAGGGGCCGCTCGCCAAGGAAGCCTTTCGCTTGGCGTCGCATAAGTTGTCGATTCCCACGATTACGGTCGAGCGAAGAGGTCTGGTCCATGGAAGCTAAAGAGTTGCGCGATATGAGCGCCGGCGATCTCACGCAAAAGCGCGATTCGCTGCGCGAGGAGATCGGCCACCTGAAACTCAAACGAGCGACCAGCCGTTTGGAAAATCCGATGTCGCTCAAGGCGACCAAACGGGATTTGGCCCGCGTGGAAACGATCCTGCGCGAAAAAGCGCGGCAAGGGAGCTAGGGGAAGTTGGGCAAGAAAGGCTGAGCATGGACAGCAGAGGACTGAGAAAAGAGCGCAGCGGCTTGGTGGTGAGCGACCGCATGCAAAAGACCGTGGTGGTTTCGATCGAGCGCACGGTCATGCACCCGCGTTACATGAAAGTTTTGAAACGGCGCACCAAGGTCAAGGCACATGACGAAAACAATCAGTGCCATGTGGGCGACCGGGTGTTGATCGTCGAGTGCCGGCCGCTCAGTCGTGACAAACGCTGGCGCGTCAGCAAAGTGATCGAGCGGGCGCGGGTAATGGCGACGCTGCCGGCGGTCAGCGTTTAGATTTTCTCTGGATGAAGGCGGTCGAGGACGATTCATGATTCAGACGCGAACCAATTTGGATGTGGCGGACAACTCGGGTGCGCGCCGGGTGCAGTGCATTAAAGTGCTGGGTGGCAGCAAGCGCAAGTACGCTTCCATCGGCGACATCATCGTGGTCTCGGTGAAAGAGGCGATACCCAACGCCAAGGTGAAAAAAGGCGAAGTGACCAAAGCCGTAGTCGTGCGCACGGCGAAAGAGATCGGTCGGCCGGATGGCACGTATATCCGCTTCGATAACAATTCGGCGGTATTGATCGACAATCAGAAGGAACCCATTGGCACCCGTATCTTCGGGCCGGTGGCGCGCGAGCTCAGAGCCAAGAAGTTCATGAAAATTATTTCGCTCGCGCCAGAAGTGCTTTAGCAGGGGAATCGGGGAGAAGCCGCTTGTGCAAATTCGAAAAAACGACAGCGTGATGGTGATTGCCGGCAAGGAGCGGGGCAAGACCGGCAAGGTCTTGCGCGTGCTGCTGGAAAAAGACGCTGTCATCGTTGAGAGAACCAACATGGTCAAACGCCACACCAAGCCGCGCGGCGCGCAGCAGCCGGGCGGCATTGTGGAAAAGGAAGCGAGCATCCATGCTTCTAATATTATGATCATGTGCGACAAGTGTAACGCGCCGGTCAGGATCGGCCATAAGAAGTTGTCAGACGGCGAGAAGATCCGCATCTGCCGTCGCTGCAACGAAGCCCTAGACTGACAAGGTTGACAAGACTCATAAGGCTAGCGAGACGATTGAAACGACCATGGCACGATTAAAAACCAAATATCAGCAGGACGTAGTGCCGGCGATGATGAAGGAGTTCGGCTACCGGAACCCCATGCAAGTGCCGCGGCTGGAAAAAATCACTCTCAACGTCGGCGTGGGCGAGGCGACCCAGAATGCCAAGGCGATCGACAGCACGGTGACCGAGGTTACCGCCATCGCTGGCCAGAAGCCGGTGGTGACTAAAGCCAAAAAGGCGATCGCCAATTTTAAATTGCGCGAAGGCGTGCCGATTGGCTGCATGGTCACGCTAAGGCGCGACCATATGTTTGAATTTCTGGACCGTTTGATCACGGTGGCGCTGCCGCGGGTGCGCGATTTCAAGGGCATCTCGGATCGTTCCTTCGACGGCCGGGGCAACTACTCTTTGGGTCTGCGGGAGCAAATTATTTTTCCCGAGATTCATGCCGACAAAGTCGAAAAAACTCGGGGCATGACGATTACCATTACCACCACCGCGAAGACCGATCAGGAAGGGCGCGTGTTGCTCAGACTGATGGGGATGCCGTTCGCCAGTTAGCCGAGAGGGAGAAGACCATTGGCCAAAACTTGTCTGAGAATTAAAGCTGAGAGGCCGAATAAGTTCAAAGTGCGGGAATACAACCGTTGTCCGCTGTGCGGCCGGTCGCGGGCGTTTTACCGGCGCTTTCGCATGTGCCGGCTGTGCTTGCGTGATCACGCGCGCAAAGGGCATATCCCGGGACTCATTAAGGCCAGCTGGTAAGCGGAGCAAATTATGGGAATGACCGATCCAATCGCGGATATGCTAACTCGGATTCGCAACGCCTCGCGGGCGCGCCATCAAAAAGTCGCCGTGCCGTGGTCGCGTTTGAAAGAAAGCATCGTCAAGGTATTAATCGCGGAAGGTTATCTGAAGGACCAAAAGAAAGTGAAAGCGGCGATAGGCGCGGGCGAAGAGTTGATCATCCAGCTCAAGTTCGACCGCGAGAACCGGCCGATCATCGGCGGCATGAAGCGGGTGAGCAGTCCCGGGCGCCGGGTTTATGTCGGGGCCAATGAGGCCATTCCGATCCGCAAGGGTTTGGGCATTAACGTGTTGTCAACACCCAAAGGCATTCTCGTGGACCGCGAAGCGCAGCGTGCGAAGGTCGGCGGCGAGCTTATTTGTTCGGTTTGGTAGTCAAGTTGGTCGTTGAGATAGAGGTGTAATGTGTCACGAATCGGAAAGCTGCCTGTAACGATCCCTGCCGGCGTGAAGATTGCCGTGGACCCCAGCGCCGTCAGGCTCGAAGGACCCAAGGGCAAACTGCAAGCGCCAATTCCCTCGGGCGTGCAGGTCACGGTCGAAGGCAACGTGGTGCATGTCGTACGTGACAACGAACAACGCAAAGTGCGCGCGTTGCACGGTCTGACGCGAAAATTGATCGCCAACATGGCGCAGGGAGTGAGCCAGGGTTTTAACCGAGTGCTCGATATCAACGGCGTCGGTTACCGCGCCGAAGTTAAGGGCCAAGAGATTCATATGACCTTGGGCTATTCTCATCCGGTGGTCTTTCCCCTGCCGCAAGGCGTGACGGCAGCGGTGGAACGCCAGATTATCATCACGCTCAGCGGCGCCGATCGCCAGTTGCTCGGCGAAATGGCGGCGAAGATTCGCAGTCTACGGCCGCCCGAGCCGTATAAGGGCAAGGGGATCAAATATCGCGAAGAGTTTATTAAGCGCAAAGCCGGCAAGGCGGTCGGTTCGGCAGGTGGCAAGTAATTATAATTGATTGAGGCGACAGATGGCGACTAAACGAGCAGACATTGGCAGGCGGCGGCGCCAAGAGCGCGTGCGCAAGAAAGTACTTGGCACGGACGCGCGGCCGCGGGTTTGTGTGTTCCGCAGCAATAAGCATATTTACGCGCAGGTGATCTCCGACAATCAAGGCAAGACGCTAGCGGCGGTATCTACGTTATCAAAAGATCTCGCCACGGCGATCAAGGATAGCAAAGGGGTGGCGACGGCGAAACAGGTCGGATTGGCGCTAGCCAAAGCGTGCAAGGAAAAAAATATCACGAGAGTTGTATTTGACCGCAACGGTTTTCTTTTCCACGGCCGCGTTAAGGCGGTAGCGGACGGCGCCCGCGAAGGCGGATTAGAGTTCTAGCCGCGTACTGAAACGAGAGGTAAATTTGGAACGAATCGATCCCCAGGGATTAGAACTAAAAGAGAAGGTGGTTAACATCGCCCGGGTGGCCAAGGTCGTCAAGGGCGGGCGGCGCTTCAGCTTTAGCGCCTTGATCGTCGTCGGCGATAACCACTCGGTGGTCGGTTACGGCATGGGTAAGGCCAACGAAGTGCCCGAGGCGATCCGCAAAGGCCTGGAGCAAGCCAAGAAAAACCTGATTCGTGTGCCGGTGATGGACGGCACGATTCCCTTCGAAGTGACCGGCCGCTACGGCGCCGGATATGTCATTCTCAAACCGGCGTCGGACGGTACCGGCGTGATCGCCGGCGGCGGCGTGCGTGCGGTGGTTGAAGCGTCCGGGATTCAAAACGTCTTGACCAAATGTCTGGGCTCCAACAACCCACACAACATGGTCAAGGCGACAATCGAAGCGTTGCGCGAACTGCGCGCGCCTGAAGAGATTGCCGAACGGCGCGGTAAAGCCTTGGCGGAGATTCGATAATCATGAGACTCGATGAATTAAGACCGGCGCCCGGCTCAAACAAGAAGCGTAAGCGGGTTGGCCGCGGCGACGGCTCCGGCCATGGCAAGACTTCGGGCCGCGGCCATAAGGGCCAAGGCGCGCGCTCCGGCGGCAATGTCCAGCCGGGATTCGAAGGTGGTCAGATGCCGTTGCAGCGGCGTCTGCCCAAGCGCGGCTTCCATAATCCATTTCGCATCGAGATGGCGGTGGTCAACGTCGCTCAACTTGACGGGCTGCCGGCCGGGAGCGAAGCTACCCCGGAGACCTTGGCCTTACAGGGGCTGATCAACGGCAAGAAAAAGCAGGTTAAGATTCTCGGCGAAGGTTCGCTGTCGAAAGCGTTAACGGTGCGGGCCCATGGATTTTCCGCCAAGGCAAAGGAAAAGATCGAAGCCGCCGGCGGAAAGGCGGAGCTGATCACGCTTCATGCTTAGCGGTTTTCAAAATGCCTCGCGAATCCCCGAGCTGCGTCGGCGCGGCTTATTCGCGTTGGGGATGTTGGCGGTGTATCGCCTCGGCGTGCATGTGCCGACGCCGGGCATCGACCGCCAAGCGATGGCGGCGTTTTTCGAATCGCAGAAGAATACCTTGTTCGGTTTTCTCAATCTGTTCTCCGGCGGCGCGCTGGAACAGTTCTCAGTTTTTTCCCTGGGCATCATGCCCTATATCAGTGCGTCGATTATCTTGCAGTTGCTTACGGTGGTTTTCCCTTACTTGGAAAGACTGTCTAAAGAGGGCGAAATCGGCCGGCGCAAGATCACCCAGTATACCCGTTACGGCACCGTGGTGCTGTCGATTGTTCAGGGGATTATGATCAGCATCGGTCTGGAGGGCACGCAGGGGCCGGGTGGCCACAACCTGGTTTTGAATCCGGGTTGGAACTTTCGCTTCATGACCGTGATTACGCTAACCTCCGGCACGGCATTTATCATGTGGTTGGGCGAGCAAATCACCGAGCGCGGCATCGGCAACGGCATCTCGCTGATCATTTTCGCCGGTATCGTCGCCGGTTTGCCGTCGGCGGTGATGACCACGTTGCAGTTCATGCGTGAAGGGGAACTTGGTCCATTGGTGGCCTTGCTGATTTTGGTGTTGAGCGTGTTTGTGGTCGGGGCCATTATCTTCGTTGAACGGGGCCAGCGGCGCATTCCCGTCCAATACGCCAAGCGGGTGGTCGGCCGTAAAATGTACCAGGGCATGACTTCGCATTTACCGCTCAAGATCAACACTGCTAACGTGATACCGCCGATCTTCGCGTCATCGATTTTGATTTTCCCGGCGACGCTGGCGCAATTCGCCAATCACCCTTGGGTGCAGACGATTTCCGGCGCTCTGGCGCCGGGCGCGGTGTTGCATGATTTGGCCTTTGTCATTCTGATCATATTCTTCGCGTTCTTCTATACCGCGGTGGTGTTTAACCCGAGCGATGTCGCGGAAAATATGAAAAAGGCCGGCGGCTATGTTCCGGGAATTCGTCCTGGGCAAAAGACCGCCGAGTATATCGAGCGCGTGTTGTCGCGGATTACTCTGAGCGGCGCGATTTATCTCTGCGTGGTTTGCTTGTTGCCGACGATCCTGGTGCGCCAGTTCAACGTGCCATTTTACTTTGGCGGCACCGCATTATTGATCGTCGTTGGTGTAGCGTTAGACACCGTGGCGCAGATGGAAACCCATTTGATCTCCCGCAATTATGAGGGGTTCATGAAGCGGGGGCGGCTGCGCGGCAGAAGGGATTGAGTCTTGACCGCGGCACCGCGCGTTGTCTTGCTGGGTCCTCCAGGCGCAGGAAAAGGAACCCAAGCAAAACTGCTCCAAGAGATGTTTGGCGCGGTGCAGATCTCGACCGGGGATATTCTGCGCAAGGCCGTGGCGGACCAGACGCCGCTTGGCCAACAGGCGGCGGGATTTATAAACAGCGGTGCTTTGGTGCCGGACAGCGTGATCGTCAACCTGGTTGCCGAGCGCTTAAAAGAACCGGACTGCGCCCAGGGATTTCTCCTCGACGGTTTTCCGCGGACGATCCCGCAGGCCGAGAGTCTGGATGAGATTCTCAAGAACGCGGGGCTAAGCTTGAACTGCGTGTTGTCGGTTCAAGTGCCGCAGGACATTATCGTCGAAAGGCTGGCGGGCCGGCGCACCTGCCGCCAATGCGGCGCGCTATGCCATGTCGCTTTCAACCCTCCCAAAGTGGCGGGTGTGTGCGACCGCTGCGGCGGCGAGCTCTACCAACGCGAGGATGACCAGGAGCAGACGATCGCCAAACGCCTGCAGGTGTACGAGAAGCAAACCGCGCCGCTGGTGCAGTACTACCGCGAGCGCGGACTATTACGAACGATCGACGGGGTTGGCGGGGTAGACGAGATTCGCGCCCGGGTGATCGAGGCTTTAGGAGATTTGGTGCGGTGATTTCGCTCAAGTCGGCTCGAGAAATCGAGATCATGAGGCGAGCGAACGTGATCGTTGCGGAGGTCTTGCAAGAGCTGAAGCAGCGGGTGGCGCCGGGGGTGACGACTTTAGAGTTGGATGCGCTGGCCGAAGAGCAGACGCTAAAACGAAAAGCGATCCCGGCATTCAAGGGCTACAACGTTGCCGGCCGAATCTATCGTCACTGCCTTTGCGCTTCGGTCAACGATGAGATCGTGCATGGGATACCCTCGAACCGAGTGCTGCGTGAAGGGGACATCATCGGACTTGACTACGGGGTCATTTATGAGGGGTTCTACGGCGACTCGGCGGTTACCGTGGGGGTCGGCAAAGTCAGTAACGAAGCGCAGCGCTTGATGAATGTCACCGAGGAGTCGCTTTATAAGGGCATTGAGCAACTCCACGACGGCAAGCGGCTCGGTGATCTCGGTTCGGTCGTGCAAAAAATCGCCGAGGGCGCCGGCTACTCAGTGGTCCGCGCCTTTGTCGGTCATGGCATCGGTAAGAAGCTCCATGAAGAGCCGCCGGTGCCAAACTATGGCGAACCGGACCGGGGCCTGCGTTTGAAAGAAGGCATGGTGTTGGCGATTGAGCCGATGGTCAACGTCGGCGGTTACGAAGTTGAGATAAAAGACGATGGCTGGACGGCGGTGACCAAAGATGGTAGCTTAGCTGCCCATTTCGAACATTCGGTGGCGATTACCAAAAACGGTCCATATATTTTGAGTCAACTATAATCACGGCGAGAATTTGAATCGGCTGGGCTACCTATGCCAAAAGAAGACGCCATTGAAGTGACCGGTACCGTGCTGGAAACGCTGCCCAACGCGATGTTTCGCGTTGAGTTGGACAACGGCCACAAGGTGCTGGCCCATATATCGGGTAAGATGCGCATGCATTACATCAAGATCCTACCGGGGGACAAAGTCAAAATCGAGCTGTCGCCGTACGACTTGGCGCGCGGACGGATCATTTTCCGGGAGCGTTAAAAAGAGGAGCGGTCGTGAAGGTCAGAGCATCGGTCAAAAAGATTTGTAACAAGTGTAAAGTGATCAGGCGCAAGGGCGTGGTGCGTGTCTTGTGTGAAAACACCAAACACAAACAGCGCCAGGGATAATTCTAATTATTGGTCATCGGGAATTTGCAATCTGAGATTTGGCATTTGCAATTCCTAACGGAGTGAGGACCTATGGCACGTATCGCGGGTGTGGATCTACCAAGAGCCAAGCGCATCGAAATCGCGCTGACATATATTTACGGCATCGGGCGAAATTCATCGCGGGATATCTTAAAGCAAGCGGGGGTCTCGTTGAATGTAAAAACGGATGACATCACCGACGATGACGTGGCCAAGATTCGCCAAATCCTCGATCAAGGGGTAAAGGTCGAGGGCGATTTGCGCCGCGACGTGACCGCGAACATCAAACGGCACTTGGACATGGGTTCCTATCGTGGCCTGCGCCACCGGAGAAATCTGCCGGTGCATGGGCAACGCACCCACACCAATGCGCGCACGCGCAAAGGGCCGCGCAAAACCGTCGCGGGCAAGAAAACGGCGCCATCCAAGGGTTAACGAGTTGAACGGTTAAAAATAGGAGTAGCAAATGGCCGACGCCACGGACGACAAACAGCAAGCCGAACAGAAAGCCGCCGATCGGGCGGCGCGCAAGAAGCGCGGGCGCAAGAACATCGCCGAAGGTGTGGTGCATATTCACTCGACCTTCAACAACACCATCGTGACGATCAGCGACTATCAGGGCAACGTGATCTCCTGGTCAAGCGCCGGGGCGATGGGCTTTAAGGGCTCGCGCAAGGGCACGCCCTTCGCGGCGCAACAGGCGGCCGATAGCGCCGCGCGCAAGGCCATGGATCACGGCCTGCGCACGGTGCAAATTTTTGTGCGCGGGCCGGGAGCGGGACGTGAGTCGGCGCTGCGTGCGTTGCAATCGGCCGGCATCAACATCAGTTTAATCAAGGACGTCACGCCGATTCCGCACAACGGCTGCCGTCCGCCCAAACGCCGACGGGTTTAATTTATTGTTGAGCGCGCTGCTCGCAGCGTGGAACTTTCAATGGGGTTTGCAAAGGGGGCGAGCATCCCCTTTGGTCAAGAACAGGGTCAATACCCTGCTCGCCAAGAGGTTTCGTTTTTCGGTAGAGGAGGAATTAGGTTTGGCTAGAAATACCGATTCTGTGTGCCGGCTTTGCAGGCGCGAAAATATGAAGCTCTTTCTTAAAGGGGAGCGCTGTTATACCGACAAGTGCGCCATTGAACGGCGCAACTATCCGCCGGGGCAGCATGGCCAGGGCCGGCCAAAGTTCTCCGAGTACAGCTTGCAGTTGCGCGAGAAACAGAAGGTCAAGCGCATGTACGGCTTATTGGAAAATCAATTTCGCCGGACCTTCGCCGAAGCGGCGCGCACCAAGGGCATCACTGGAGAGACTCTGTTGGTCTTGCTTGAACGGCGTCTCGACAACGTGGCCTACCGGCTCGGCTTCGCCAGCTCACGCGCCGAAGCGCGCTTGTTGGTGCGTCACGGCCATGTCTTGGTGAACGGCCGAAGAGTGAATATCCCGTCCTTTACCGTCCGGGTCGGCGACGTGGTGTCGGTGAAAGAATCGAGCCGCCAAATCACCCGGGTGGCTTCCGCCATGGAAGGCGCGCAACGGCGCGGCGTGCCCGACTGGGCCGACGTCGACCGCGATGCGTGCAGTGGCCGGATCAAAATTTTACCGGCGCGCAGCGATATTACGATGCCGATCAACGAAAAACTAATCGTTGAATTATATTCGAAGTAAGCTTCGAATTTTGGGGAGACACTATGTCGACAGTGTACAGACATTGGACCGATTTGATTAAGCCTAAAAAGTTGGAGGTGGAAGAAAAAACCTTGACCTCGACCTACGGCCGTTTTTTCGCTGAGCCTTTCGAGCGCGGTTTCGGCCAAACCATAGGCAATTCGCTCCGGCGGATTTTGCTTTCCTCCCTTATGGGCGGATCGATCGTCGCGGTGCGGATCAAAAATATTCTTCACGAATTCTCCACCGTGGCGGGCGTCACCGAAGATGTCGCCGACATCATTCTAAATCTGAAAGAAGTGCGCTTGCGCCTCAACGACTCCGAGCAGCAGACGCTCAAGATCGACGCCAAAGGGCCGGGCATCGTTTACGCCAAGGACATTATCGCGCCTCCGTCGGTGGATATCTTAAATCCGGAACACAAGATCGCCACCCTGTCGCGCGACGCCAGGCTCGATATGGAAATGTTGGTCAAGCTCGGCCGCGGCTACGTGCCGGCGGAAAGAAACAAAGAAGAGGGCGCGCCGGTGGACACGATTTTTATCGACGCGGTTTTCTCGCCGGTGCAGAAAGTCAATTTCACCGTGACCAACGCGCGGGTCGGCCAACGCACGGATTACGACCGGCTGACCTTCGAGGTGCACACCGACGGCAGCGTCAAGCCGGACGACGCGATGGCCTTCGCCGCAAGAATATTGCAGGACCAGGTCAGCATCTACGTGAACTTCCAGGAAGAGCCGCGCCCGGAAAAGAACGACAACGGCCCGGCGATCCCGCTCAATGACAATCTGTTCCGCAGCGTCGACGAGCTCGAGTTCTCGGTGCGCTCGCAAAACTGTCTGCAAAACGCCGACATCAAGTACATTGGCGAGCTGGTGCAGAAGAGCGAGCAGGAGATGCTCCAGACGAAAAACTTCGGCCATAAATCGTTAAACGAAATCAAAGAGATTCTCAGAGAAATGGGCCTCGAGCTGGGCATGAAGGTCGATCATTTCCCGAGCCGTGATGAGATTGACGCGCGCAAGCGCGCTGCTGAGAAAGAACAGGTCTAAACCATGCGCCATCTGAAGTCAGGACGACAGCTGAGCCGTAACTCCAGCCATCGCTGGGCGCTGATGCGAAACCTCATCACCGCCCTCTTGCGCGAGGAGAAGATTCAAACCACCGATCCCAAGGCCAAAGAGTTGCGCCGCTGGGTCGAGCGCGTGATCACCCTCGGTAAACGTGGCGACTTGCACGCGCGCCGCCAAGCGGCCGCCATCGTGCAAGACAAAACTGTCGTGCAAAAACTGTTCGACACCATCGGCCCGCGTTTCAAGGAACGTCCCGGCGGCTATACCCGAATCATCAAGCTCGGCGTCCGCCACGGCGACGCCGCGAAGATGGCGCTGATCGAATTGGTCGGCAATGAAAGCGCCAGCGCAGCCCCAGGCGGCGAGAAGAAAGGCCGTCGAGCGCGCCGCCGCGAGCGCCAGCAACAGCAGCAAGTTGCCGCTGCGTAGAATTCAATTCACATAATCGTTTCACTAAACAGCCCGCGCGCGATTTCTACGATCCGGCGGGCTGTGGTGTTTTCAGTAACATTTGTGAAAACTTTGAAAGAATGCCCGATCCAAGATCTAGCCAAACGTATTAGAAATTCTGAATGAAATAAGACCTTGGAAAACCCTCTCTCGCGCAATCATGCAAAGGGCACCAAGAACTAAAATTCGAAGCACGAAAGCGGCCCCGCGGACCGAAATTCGAAACAATTTCAAATGACCAAAATCGGCAAAATTCCAAACAAGCTTCCTTCGGATTCGGTGTTTTGGATTTTCCAGATTTTAGATTCTAAGTAAACCCCGCCTCTTGAGGCGGGCACAATTAAATGGGGTTTCCAAAGGGGGCGAGCATGCCCTTTGGTCGCGAGCGGGGTCCAAACCCCGCTCGCGAAACAATTTGATTTATTTGATTCAGAGTTTGTTGCGGATTTCGATATTCGGATTTTGGATTTGCTTCGTTGGCGGCTTGGCGCGATAACATTTTTTGTCACTTCAGTTTGCAGTATAAAGTGCGAAAGGCGCATTCTCAGACTTCGGAGTGTAAGAAACTAGTAGAATTCACGCGTCACTGTCTGTAGACCTGGCGAACTCAGAAGACTATGGCACAGGTGAGTCAACGGTTGAATTAAGCCGTTTCGGCACACACTTCTCCGTTTCCGATATCCGTGCCTTTAGTTTTTCAGCGAAGATTTGGACGTACGGTTCCTTAAAGACGTTGTCATGATCGGTTTCCAGCTCGTGGATTACCAACCATTCAGCTACGTGCTTCCCCCACCCCAATTCGCCGTCACGATACCGTCCTTGAGTTTTAAAGAGGATCATCGGGCCTCGGTAGAGATTTGGTACGTACACTCGTGCTGCGCGTTGATAGATCGTCGCGATATAGTGAGTGCGGAGATCGAGCGGCAGGGGATAGTCAAAAGTTTTGAATAAAACTTTCCTTGCCAACGAGCTAAGCTTTCCCCGTAGCTCCACGATCCTGTTCTTCACTCTCACGAGCGCGTAACTCAGCTTTTCTTGAGGCCCAAGGGGTGCGAGCTCGCGTAAATGACGATTCATTTTCTTCCGAATTGATGTGATGTGCGATGATAAGCTCGGCACACTTTTATCGACCGATAATAATGGGTCAGAGCGTTGATTGATGGGGTCGGGATCAAGTAACACGAGGAGCGCCACTTCCTCACCCAGCTTTTGTAGCTGCCGAGCCATTTCGAAGGTTACCATGCCGCCGATGCAAAAGCCGCCAAGATAATACGGGCCCTTTGCCCAAACAGCGCGCATTTCTTGGATGTAATGCGCCGCCATTTCCTCAATGCTGGTATGAAGGGCGCGGTGTCCGTCCTGACTCTGGTGTTGTAAACCATACACCGGCTGATCTGAACCCAGATAACGTGGTAGACGAAAATCCCAGGGGCCCCAATTGAACCAGAACAATGGCGACTTGGGCCCGTTGGGTTGAAACGGAACTACCGAGGACGGATAGGTCGACCAGAGCGAGAACTGAGATTCCGACCATTCTTCCTGCGTCAGGATGGCGGCCAACTGCTCGATCGTCGGTGCTTGATAGATCGTCGCGAGCGGTAGGTTTCTGCCGATGCTCTTTTCAATTTCAACGAAAAGTTGTGCGGCGAGCATCGAGTGTCCGCCCAGATCGAAGAAGTTGTCGTGAATACCGATGGGATGAATATCGAGAATGTCCTGCCAGATCTGCACCAGTTTCTGTTCGAATGCATTTCGTGGCGCAACATAGACATTTGGCAGAGGCGGCCGCTGTCGTCCCAGTTGCGGTAATTGCTGGTAATCGATCTTGAGATCGTTGGTCAGGGGCAACGCATCGAGAAAGACGAAAGCGCTCGGCACGAGTTGCTTTGATATCCGTTCGGACAAGCATTCGCGCAGACGGGCGACGCTTGTGCCGGCATCGACAGCGGCAACCAGATAGGCGCAAAGTCTGCGCTCCCCAACCTGGTCAATGAAGTCCTGGACGACGGCCTGCGATATTCCAGGAACATCGAGCAAGAGCTTCTCGATATCGGACGCGGCGACGAATTCACCGGCGACGCGAATGCGCTGATCCGCTCGTCCCAGATAGGTCAGGCAACCGTCTTCGCTCATCCGTCCCAAGTCGCGGGTCTGATAGCGGCGCGCGCCGTCTTGGAGAGCGACAAATCTTTCCGCGGTGAGTGCCGGGTTGTGCCAATAACCGGTCGCCAAATACCGGCTCTCGACGACGATTTCTCCGGCCGAACCGAACGGCAGCTCCCGCCCGTGATCATCGACAATTCGCAGCGTCATGTCCGCTACCGGATAACCGATCGGTATCGGATCGGTGGCGGCTAAAGTCGTCCGCTTGCTAATGAAAAATTGGCGCATCAGGCCGCACTCGGTTGCGCCCAGACCGTTGACCAGCGTGCAATCAGCTTGAAAATCTTCCCGAAAATGCGCGATGTCCAGCGCCGAAGCACGGTCTCCCTCCAGTCGGATCAGACGAATGTCGGGAAATTTGGCGACCGGGTCGGACAGCTGACGGAAAATCGAAGGAACGCCGTGAAACACCGTGACCCGCGCAAGTCGCAGCCATTGCGAGATCGGCTGTAGTCCTTCGGCTTGCAGATCGAAAGGCGCAATTGCGGCGCCATTCAACAGCGCGCCAAAGAGACTGGAGACCGTCCCGCTGAAGCGCGGGTGCTGCACCAGACTCATGATGTCGCCGGGCGCGAACTTGAGGCTATTGGTATAGCGCATGATATTATGCAGGACGTTTCGATGGGAGTCCGCGACCCCATTGGGTGCGCCGGTAGAACCGGAGGTGTAGAAAACGTAGGCGATATTGTCGGCGGTGACCGGTTGGTTGAGATTCTCCGAAGCGAATCGACCGCGAGCGGTGTCGGCGACTATGACAGGAAATCGGCTGGCGGCGAGACTGTGGCCAGCATCTTGATATCGAGTCCCGGCAATCAGCGCGCTGGGCGCCAAATCGTCGATAATGGCGCGCAGAGAAAGCTCGGGCAGTCGCTGGTCGAGAGGGGCGTAGCACAGGCCGGCCTTGAGGATCGCCAGGGTCCAAAGGATCGAGTCATATCCCTGATCCAGCATCAAGGCGATCGGCCTTGAGTCGGCTGCCGCGTTGGCAAGCAACATGCGGGCAGCGCGATTGGCGGCCATATTCAGCTCGGCATAGTTGATGTCTCCGGATAACAGGCGAACCGCGGGAGCTTCTGGGTAGCGGATCGCTTGCCGCTCAAAGCGACGGTGAATCGGCAGATCGCACTCGGTGACAAGGAAGTCGACAAATGCTTGAGGCGAGCGCAGGCTGCTTCGTGCCGCTGAGTCCTTGAGAATGAATTCCATGGTCAGTGAACTAAAAAAGTGTTGCGTTAGCCTACGGCGGAGAACTAGAGTCACGCGGTAGGCTCGCTGAACGCCGGTTGTCAATCACTCGATAAACAGTTTACAGATAATTACAGTCCGTCAACACCTCGTTTCGTGCCGAAAATTATCCGAATGAGGCGTTTCATGTCAACGTACCGGCCCGAAGGATAAAGCGAAATAGCTGTGCTTTCGATTGCCGCAACCGATAATTCTTGATTTTTATCGTTCAGTGAAGAGGTTTCGAGCATGAACTTTCGTGGCGAGCTCGCATTGAAATTTGCCATTCATAGCGCCGGCCAGCATACCGTGCCCGAGTGGGTTCGGTTGGCGCAGCTTGCCCATGCTGAAGGATTTAAGCAGGTCTGGGTCAACGACAATCTCGGTCAGCGCAATATCTTCGTCGTGCTTACGGCCATGGCAGCGCAGGTTCCGATCAAGTTGGGAACGTCGATCATCGTGCCCTATTTTCGCAACCCCGTGGATATAGCCGACAGTCTGGCAGCTCTCTCGGAACTGACTGCGGGGCGCGAGTTGAGCGTTGGCATCGCCCGCGGCGATCTGGCTCATGCGGGCCAGCAGATCGACATGCAGAAACCGATCGCCATGGTGCGCGAGACGACGTTGGCGCTCAAGGCGCTGCTAGCCGGAAAAACAATCTGCTTTCGAGACTATCCAGCGTTGGCTGCGTATCATCATATCCTTCAACGACAAGAGTTTCGTTTGGCCTTCTCACCCGCCGCGCCCTTGCGCTTTTATTGTGGCGGCAACGGGCCCAAGATAATCAAGATCGCCGGCGAGGTCATGGACGGCACTCTGATTGGCAACCATTACATTCCCCTCGTCCGCAGCGGGCGCCTCGATTTCCTATTGGCCATCGCCCGAGCTGCTGCCCAAACAAAGCAACCGGGAAAGACTTTGATTGATATTTGCGAGGTCGATATCGCGATTTCTCGTGATCGGCAGCGGGCTCTTCAGTTTGCTAAACCCTCTGTCGCTGGCATCCTGTTAAATCTCGATCACATGGGTTTTTCCGACGACGAGTTTCATGCCCTGGGGATAGCACCCCGACTTGTTCTCTCGTTGAAAGAAGCTCGTGCGAACGGCGCTACGGTTCACGCCGCCTCGACACTGATTCCAGATGGTGCCGTGACCAGTTGTTTCGTGGCGGGTGGTGCGGAGGAATGCCGCGACCAGATCGCCGCGTTGATCGACCACGCCGAGCGGCTCCATTTCAGCCAGATCGCCTTCGCTAAGCTAGGGCCCGATTATGACGAAGCGATTGAGCTTTTGCGTCATCAAGTGCTGCCAGGGTGAGTTGCCGGCAAGAGTCTGGATATCTTGCAAGCTCGGACGGAGATTGTCAGCGCGAGGCGTCGCGACGTGAAGAGTTTTGGTGAGTGCGTCGGGGGCAACGATTTATTTTTTTTGCTCCATCGCCTGTTTGACGATTTCATCCACCGGCTTCATCTCCATCCAGTCCGGATTCCACATGATGATGTATTTCGTGCCATCGCGCCGGCGCATCATTGGATGAACGTCGTTTTTTGGAATGTCGATCCTCAGCGAATCGTTTCTACCGGCGGTCTCGGGATCTCGTTGCAGGGCGATTTGACCTTCGCGGGAGAGCATCCAATTGAGCAAAACTTTGGCGGCATTCGGGTGAGCCGGTTTGTCCATCAACGCATAAGCGCCGCCAACCGGATCTAAGCCGACGCCTTCTTTCAAACCTGTGGTGTCGAGCACTTGCACGGATAATCCCTGTTGCTTCGCGGTCAAAGTGTCATCGGACTGGCTGAAGAGAAAAATCGCGTAGCGTTTTTGTGCCAGCCAGTCGGTGGCTTGGCGGTAATCACGCGAATACGTCAGGTCCATTTCGCCGAGCAGGCGGCGCAGATACTTCGGACCAAGGTCGGGATTGTAATAGAGAAAGCGCGAGCCGTTGCGGCCCTCGCCGGTTCGGGGATCGGTAGCAACGATTTTTCCTTTCCATTTCGGATTGAGCAGATCCCAATAGGATTTGAACTCCGCTGGATTGACCATCTCGCTGTTGTAACTGGCAAAGCGTACATAGGCGCTGCCACCGGAAACGAACAAATATCTGCCTTCGGCATCGGCGTAGTGATGTTTGCCTTGCCACCATTTCGACGGATCGCGCACTTCGGCAAGGCTGAGCGCCGCGTCGATCGGTTGCAACGTTTTACCCCGATAGAGCGAGTGAGCGGAAGTCATGCCGCAGCGCACCACGTCGGCGAGATACTTACCGGCACGCCGTTCGGTCATGATGCGCGAGACGACATCGTTGCACGATGCCGATATGCTGGTCGTCTTGATCTTAGGATAGCTTTTGTGAAACTCCTCCAAAAAACGATGGCTGCCGCTGGCGGAGTACACGACTTCGCCTTCTTGCTCGCCCGCTTTGACGATTTTCTCCCACTCGCTCGGTGCAGTCGCTTCGCCGCCAAAGGCACCGCCGGCAAAATTCGCGACAATCAGAATCGCGAGCAATAACCGATAAATTCGCATGCAGCTCCTTATCACGGCAAACCCTTGCGTGTAGCGTTAGAGATGCCAGCCAATGAAGATACGGAATTTGTATTACCGCGCGTGCAGTCGTGTCAAGCATTGGCGCGCTGCGAGGGCGTCGCTTAGAATCTCCTCGGCAACTTTTCTTCTGAACTGGTATAATAGAGGTCAGCGAAAAACTTTCACGGTGACGGACTCCTTGGCGGCATGAGTCGTCGGTATGGGCAAGATATTTGCCTAATTTCTCGAACGATCAGTGGGTGGACTAAAGTCGCTAGACTAAAGTCTAATTGAAATTTTTGTGCGGAAGGATAAAAGATGATCCTGCTGACTTATGTAGTGAAATCGTCGGGGCACGCGGCCACGCGTGCCGTTCGTGCGGACGGAATGCAAAGGCGTGAAATGAGAAAGAGAATATTTCTGTTGGGCTTTTTAGTCCTGCCGTTGGCCGGATTTCTCGGCGGTATTTTCCTTGCTATCGCGTCGATCTCGCAGGAGGAAACACGGCCGGTAATCGGTAACGTCGGCACTTTCGAGGCGGCTTACGCGCGCTGGAAGGCGGACGCGGAGCGGAACGGTCAGCGCACCAAACTGGTTTTGACGCTCGGTCACTTCAAGGGACTGTCGAGCGAATTGTCCCAGGCACGCGGGGAAGCGCTGCTCGATTTAGCGGACGGTTCGTTGAGCGTCGAAGTCGTGGGGTTGCCGCAATCGCAAAACTTCGAGGTATGGCTCGTTCACAATCGGCCGGGGCCGGGACGAAGCGTCAAGCCGGAGGCGGGCGATCGAATGATCCGCGCTGGAACATTGACACGGCAAGGCGATAACGCCGTACTGGCGACTCAACTAGATCGCGACGCGCTAACCGACTTCAAGCTCGATCTAATGGTTGTCACGCCGAGTGGGCGCAATCCCGCCGATGGCGGCCTGTTGTTCGGCGCGCCCAACGTCTTGCAAAAAATTTACTATTCGACCAGGTCAACTGAAAAATTGATTTTCACCAAACTTGGTAACGCCGATACTCGCAGTATCGCCGCGTCGGAGCTCGTACTGGCACCATTTCGTTCGCTCATTCCGGCCATCGCCTTTGCTGGCCAAGGCGGCAACGGGCCGTTCGCAGATCTCGTTGCGAAGGGTGAAAAACTCTTTTTGGAAGAGAAGTTTCACGGCAACGGCCGAACCTGCAGTACCTGTCATCCCGCAGACAATAATTTCAGTATTGACCCCGATTATATTGCGACTCTGCCGCCGAACGATCCGCTCTTCGTGGCGGAATTCAATGACGCTCTGAACGCCGACCTAAATGGTGGGTACCGCTTCGAAAATCCTCAGCTAATGCGACAATTTGGCTTGATCCTCCTTAACATCGATGGCTTCGACAATTTGAATAACAAGTTCGTCATGCGCGGCACGCCCCACACCTTGGCGCAAGCGCTCTCGATTGCGCCAGCGCCGCCGAGCACCGGGTCGACGTCACCGTTCGATGGGTCCAGTGGGACTAACCGAACTGGCTGGTCGGGTGATGGCGCGCCCGGGCAAGCTTCGCTCAGAGAATTTGCCATCGGCAGTATCGCACAGCATTTCACACGTACTTTAGACCGAATCCCGGGAAAGGATTTTCGCTTGCCCGACGACGCCGAGCTGGATGCTCTAGAAGCTTTCTTGCTCTCCCTCGGCCGTCGAGCCGAACTTGATTTGGATGCGCTCCAAACCAAACTACGAGATGCGGATGTCAGCGCAGGGCTCGCATTTTTCAAGGATGAGACTAAGGGCAAGTGCACCTTTTGCCATGACAATGCCGGTGCCAATCAGGGGATGGTCGCGCCGTTCGGCCAAGGCAACGCCAATTTCAATACGGGGGTCGAAGCCCGGGCGGCGAACCTGGGTCTGCTCGGTGCGCTCCGCCCAGTCGACGGCGGCTTCGGTAAGGCCGGCTCGTTAGCGGGGGGCTTTGGCAACGCCACTTTCAATACGCCGCCGCTCGTCGAGGCAGCCGACAAGAAGGTATTTTTCCACAACAATTTGTGCACCAGGATTGAATGCGCGGTGGCATTTTATAGTAGCACCGAGTTCAACAATTCACCGGCCGCCAACAATTCTCCAGCCGGTGCGATCGCGCCGATTACTCTTGGCCAAGTCGATAGCTTTCAGTTGGCGGCATTTCTGCGCGTGATCAACGCGTTGGAGAACATCCGTGCCGCCGCCGAAAAACTTGAGCGCGCCCAATTGCTGAATGAAACGAATGGCGCTCAACTGAATCATCGAGATAAAATCTTTAACCTAGCCAATGCTGACATCAAAGATGCGCATCGCGTCTTGAGCGAGGGCAGGGATCTACAGTTTAAACCCAATGGTCTGCACCCCGCGGCGCGGGTCTTGCTCGAATACGCGCAAGAGAATTGCGAGTTGCTCGAATCAACTCGAACCAAAGCTGAACGAAGTTACCGAATCACCGAAGCCTTGAACGCTCTGGAATCGGCCAAAAACGATATCATCAACCCATGATAGTTTGTCGTCGGTAAATCGCGTAGCGAACGGTGCCTTGATTTTGCAGGGATCATTTTCAATCTTTGCAGGCAAGGCGCCCCGTAGGGAGTTGAAAGCGAGTTAGCTGCCGACCCATTGATTGCTTCTCGAACCACCCGTCGGATGCAAACTCGATCAGACAGCCCGCCCTGACCTAACCGTCTGGGCGGGCTGTCGCCATTTTGCTGCTTGACTGTCTTTTGTTCCCATCCCAGTCGTGATATTCAACCGCAGTGGCAAACCGCACGGGTGTGTTACGCCGGTCATTGAACGATTTTCTGCGCATCGATATCGATGAAGCGGCTTTGGATCGGCTTCAGTGGCGCGACTTTGGCAACGGCTTGGCGATGTCGCGGTTGGCCCGCGAAGATATGCGCGAGTTGGTGCTCTACCGCATCGCCGCCGACGCTTCGCCCAACGCTTTCTTAAAGCATGAGCATGTGGGCGGCGAGTTTTATCTCGTGCTCAAGGGCATGATCGCCGATGAGACCGGCGAGTACGGTAAGGGTGACGTTGTATTTCTGGATCCCAAGTCGGTGCACACGCCATACGCGGTCGGCGAAACGGTGGTGCTAGTCTTATGGCCGGCGGGCGTTCGGCTGGTCGATTAACTTCTATGTTAACCCCGCCTCCTGAGGCGGGAACAACTAAATGGGGTTTCCAAAGGGGACGAGCATCGTCTTTGGTTAAGTGAGGGGTTAACCTTCCCGCGAAGCGGCTTCGTTTAATTGGTTTATTCTTGAGGAGGCATTATGGCAACACTCGGATTCATCGGCACGGGCGGCATGGGCAGCGGCATGGCGGCGAACCTGCTCAAAGCCGGGCACAAACTGTTCGTCACCGATTTGCGCCGCGAGCAATGCCAGGGTTTGGAAAGCCAAGGGGCGTCGTTCAAAGATTCCGCCAAGGCGGTGGCGGAGTCCTGTGAGATCGTGCTCTCGATGCTGCCTTACAATCAAGCGGTGCAGGCAGTTGGTTTAGGCAAGAACGGCTTGCACGAGGCCGCCAGCGGCGCAAAGCTGTGGATCGATCTCAGCAGCATCGATAAGAAAACCATCGTCGCTGTCGACGCCGAACTGGCCAAAAAAGGCTGGACAATCCTCGACGGCTCGGCGGGCGGCGTCGAAGAGGCTGCGGCTGCCGGCACATTGTCGCTTTGGCTGTCGGGATCGAAAGCGGTGTTCGACCAGCATCAGGCGGTTTTCAAAGCGATGGGCAACAAGATTCTTTACGTCGGCGAACTGGGCAATGCCAAGTTGGTAAAAAACGCCATGGCGATGTTCGCCGCGGTGCAGCATCTGAGTCTGGCCGAGACTTGCGCTTGGCTGAAAAAGGGTGGTCTTAGCGAAGATACCTTTCGCACGATCTTAAAAAACTCCCAGCAAGACTCTGTCGCCATCGACCGGATCATGGAGATCATCGTCAGCAAGAAATACAAACCGCGCAAATCGTGGATGCCCAAAGATGTCGGCTTCGGCCTCGACATGGCGCGCGAGATGGAAGTGCCGATGCCGTTCGTGGCGCTGGCGTACCAGATGTTTTCCATCGCCCAGGCCACCGGCCAAGACGGCTACGAAGCAACCGGCATCGCCTGCAACGTCTACGACATCATTACCGGGGCGAAAAAGTAACGAGGGCAAGGTGGCACTCGCACCCGAACGGCTGTCGCGCTTTCTGACTTTTCTCTTGCGCCACAAACCGAAGGATTATTCTTTGGCGATCGACCGCGAGGGGTTCGCGCCCTGGCAGGAGGTCGTCGACATGGTGCAAGAGCGCTTTTATGATGTCACCGAAGAGCAGATTCGCTCGCTAATAGCCGGCGCGGAGAAAAAACGCTTCGAAATTCGTGGCGACAAGGTGCGTGCCACTTACGGCCATTCCTTTCCCGTCGATCTCGGCACCACCGAAGCAACGCCGCCGGCAGAGCTTTATTTCGGCGCGGCGCGCGATTTGGCAGAGTCCATGCTGCGCAGCGGTCTCAAGCCGCGCGACCGCCAGTACGTTCACCTAAGCATCACCGCCAAAGAAGCCGAGTCGGTGGCGCGGCGCCATGACCCGTCGCCTGCCATTCTCGTCGTCGACGCTCAAGCGGCGCACGCCGAGGGGATTCGATTCTACGAGTCCGGACCGCTGTTTTTGGTCGAGCAGGTGCCGGCGAAGTTTTTGTCGCTACGGTAGGCGATGTTCCTCTTGGGTATCTTCATCGAGGGCGGCTGATCACGCGCGCCAGCTCCCGTAACACCCCGCAATTGAATTTTTGAAGTTGACCACGCCGATTTCGGCGTGGAACCGTCAAATGGGGTTTTCAAATGGGGCGAGCATCCCCTCGGGTCAAGGCCGGGGTCAATACCACGGCCGCGAAGTGGCTTCGTTTATTGTTGCTCTAAGGTAGTGGAGATGTCGCCTGAAGCCGCATGTGGTGATAATGGCGAGTTTTTCTATTCACGCGAAGATCTCGCGCGTCATACTCGCGCACGCGGGTATCCGGGCGGAGCGTGGCGGGGTGACAGTGAAGAATTTGGATTTCCGCCTGCGCGGGAATGACGGAAAGGGAAACCTAACCCCATTCAACATCGCGGGCTGGTTTGCACAGCTCCAATCATTACGTTAAATTGATTTAGTTATTGTTCGATATTTCCCCGAAATCTTGTGATTGGGTTTCTCATTCGGGCGCCAACGCTCCGAGCGAGAACAGGTGTAAAGTCTAAACCGATGCGAAGTCATCTTAAGGTGCTTCTAGCCCGTGCCGTCGAGAAAACGGCTGAGGGCGAGGAGCTGAATACGACGGAGACTCCTCCTTTGCAGCTTGAGCCGCCGAAGCAGCGCGAGTTTGGCGATCTGTCGTCGAACGTCGCCATGCTGTGGGCCAAGAGCGCGAAGCGGTCGCCGCGTGTGCTCGCCGAAGCGATTCTCAAGAACATCGACGATGCCGATGGAATCCTCGCGCGTAAGGAAATCGCTGGCCCAGGCTTTTTGAACTTCGCTTTTGCGCCGAAGTTTTACTTCGAGCAGCTGCGCGAAATCGACGCCGACAATAATTTGCGGCTCGATATCGGTCACGGGCAAAAAGTCCAAGTGGAGTTCGCCAGTGTCAATCCAACCGGTCCGCTGCATGTGGGACACGGCCGGGTGGCGGTGATCGGCGACGTGCTGGCGCGCCTGCACGAGGCCACCGGCTTCGACGTAGAAAGGGAGTATTACGTCAACGACGCCGGCAACCAGATGGAGAATTTGGGGCTGTCGTTGTACGCGCGCTACCGGGAAGCGTTCGGCGAGCAAGTCGATTTCCCCGAAGGCGGCTATCCGGGCGAGTACGTCAAGGAGCTGGCCGCGCAAGTGAAAGCGCGTGAGGGCGATAAATATTTGCACGAGACTAAAGACGCCGCGGTGCAATTCTTCCGGCAGTTTGGTGGCGCTGCGTTGCTCGATACAATCCGCGGGCAGCTGGCCGATTTCGGCATTCGATTCGATTCCTATTTCAGCGAGACGGCGATGCGCGAACGAAACGAAGTGGCCGAGTCGATGGAGCGTTTGCGCGCGCTCGGCTTGCTTTATTCTCAAGACGGCGCCGAGTGGTATCGTTCGAGTCAGTTCGGCGACGACAAGGACCGCACGGTGATCAAGAGCGACGGCGAGCTGACTTATTTCGCTGCGGACATCGCCTATCACCGCAACAAGTTCGAGCGCAGGTTCACCAAGCTGATCAACGTCTGGGGCGCCGATCACCATGGTTATGTGCCGCGCTTGAAGGCAGCCATGCAGGGGCTGGGTTACGATGCCAACCAATTACAAGTTGTCTTGGTGCAGATGGTCCAGCTCACCCGCGGCGGCGAGCCGGTGCGCATGGGCAAGCGCACGGGCGAATTCGTCTCCCTGGAAGAAGTGTTGGAGGAAGTCGGACGCGACGCGGCGCGGTTCTTTTTTTTGATGCGCAAGTCGGACAGCCATCTCGATTTCGATTTAGACTTGGCGAAGCGGCAGTCGAGCGATAATCCGGTCTTCTACGTACAATACGCGCATGCGCGGGTGGCGAGTATCTTTGAACAGGCGGCAAAACAGGGCATCGCGCTCGGCACGCGCGAAAGTATTCCGGTCGAGCGCTTGACGCTTGCCGAAGAGCTAGAGCTGGTTCGCCAGATGCTCCAGTTCAATGACGTCGTGGAGGAGTCGGTGTGCGAGCTCGAACCGCACCGGCTGGTTTTTTACTTGCTGGAGTTCGCCGGCGAGTTCCATCGCTACTATAACCGCCACCGGGTGGTTTCGGAAGACACGGAACTTAGCCGGGCGCGCTTGTTGTTGCTGGAAAACGTGCAAAAGACGATTCGCCAAGGCTTAGAGATCTTGGGCGTGACGGCGCCGCTCAAAATGGCCAATCGAGCGGAGGCGGAAGCCTAGCCGGGATTTTGAATTGCGAAGGAAGATTTCATGGCGGAAAATCGCAGGGGCAAAGAAAATCGCTTCTATTTCAGCCGCGGCCAGATGGTTTTGCTGGGTGGCGTATTCGTCCTGGCCTCTGTGCTGATATTTTCCCTGGGAATGTTTGTAGGCAAGAGCATTGAGGAGAGAAAAATCGCCAAGAGGGACGAGCCGCTCGTGCGCATACCGGTGAAACCAGAAGTTCCGGCGCCGCAAAAACGAGACGAGATTACCTTTAACGATGGCGTATCGAAAGCGCCTGCCGCCACCGTAGTTCACGAAAAATCCCCAACGGAAAAAATCGCCAGGGCCGAGGTTCCAGCGCCCAAGCCAGAGAAGAAACCTGAAAAAGTTGCGGCGGAGGCGGCGCCCAAGAAGAGCGAAGCTGTCGCTAACGCGGAAAGCACCGATGAGGGCAAAATTTGGCGTGCCCAGGTCAACGCCTTTCCCGACGAGCGGTCGGCCAAACTGTTGGTTGATCGGCTGAAAAATAAAGGCTACAACGCTTACGTGAGCGAGGTGCAGAACCGGGGTAAAACTTGGTATCGAGTCAGCGTCGGTCGGTACAATTCCCGCGATGACGCGGAGAAGATCGTCGAAGCGCTCAAGACCAAGGAAAACCATTCTAAGGCTTTCGCAGCGAGCAAATAGACCGGATTATGCGCAAGAGAGAGCGATCGGGGCGCAACCCTTCCGGAGCGAAGGCAATGCTGCTGTGCCATGAAGCTGCATGCGTAACGAATTGCTGATGAATGCAGCTGCGCAAAGCTCTCGTATTATAGCCACCGCGAGCATGACGATGAAACATTTTGCTCTGGTGCCTTCGCTCCTCCAGGGTCACGCCCCGATCAACAGTCTGTGCGGCGTTTACCTGGTAGTGTGAATAATCCGGGATAGGAACTTGGACACTAGCGATGAACATTCGCGAAGCGATCGATAAGCTGGTTAACCGCGTCAATCTTGCCGAGGCGGACACCGTCGATGTGATGAATCAGATCATGACCGGTGAGGCGACGCCGTTGCAAGTGGCGTCATTTCTTACCGCGCTGCGTATGAAGGGCGAAACCGTGGAGGAGATCACCGGCGCGGCGCGGGTGATGCGCGAGAAAGCGCGCCGAGTCAACGTTGGCGGCAAGACCGTGCTCGATACCTGCGGCACCGGCGGCGATCAGAAGGGCACGTTCAACATTTCCACAACATCGGCGTTCGTCGTCGCCGGCGCGGGCGTCGATGTCGCCAAGCATGGCAACCGCTCGGTGTCGAGCCAGTCCGGCAGCGCCGACGTGCTGGGCGCCCTTGGAGTCAAAGTCGACGCGCCGAAAGAGCGGGTCGAGCAGTGCATCGCCAGAATCGGCATCGGCTTCTTGTTCGCGCCATTGCTCCATGAGGCGATGAAGTACGCCGTCGGACCGCGCCGCGACATCGGCATCCGGACGATTTTTAACCTGCTCGGACCGCTCACCAATCCAGCCATGGCGAGCCATCAGTTGATCGGTATCTACAGCGGCGATCTGGTCGGCGCCATCGCCAACGTGCTCAAGAATCTTGGCAGCGCGCGCGCCATGGTGGTGCATGGCTTGGAAGGGCTCGACGAAATTTCCCTGTGCGGTCCGACCAAAGTCGCCGAGCTGCGCGACGGGCAGATCAAAGAATATGTTTTGGAACCTGAGCAGGTCGGTTTGACGCGTTGCCAATTGGCCGAGCTCCGTGGCGGCAGCGCCGAGCAAAGCGCTGGAATTGTCCGAAGCGTGCTGGCTGGGGACAAGGGGCCGGCACGCGATGTCGTCCTGCTCAACAGCGGCGCAGCGCTCTACGTCAGCGGCAGGGCCGCAAGCATCGTGGACGGCATCAAACTCGCTGCGGCATCGATTGACTCCGGCAAAGCGCGGCTAAAACTAGAGCAATTGGTCGAGTTAACCAATGCCGCCTGAACTTCCATGGCCGAGATACTCACCACCATTGCCGAGCATGTGCGCGGCGTCGTCGAACATCGGCGGCGCGCGATGCCGCTCTCGGCGTTGCGTGAGCGGCCGCTATTTAGCTCGCCAACGCGCGGCTTGGTGCAAGCCTTAAGCGGCACCACCCGGTGCGTCATCGCCGAAATTAAAAAAGCCTCACCGTCCAAGGGACTGATCCGCGCCGACTTCGAACCGCTCGCGATCGCCCGGGATTACGCCGCTCACGGCGCCAGCGCGATTTCAGTTTTAACCGAGGAGCGTTTTTTTCAAGGCGAGCTGAGCTATTTGGAGCAGATTCACAGCGCGGTGGGCCTGCCGTTGTTGCGCAAGGACTTCATGCTCGATCCCTATCAGATCGTCGAGTCGAAAAGCTACGGCGCCGACGCGGTGCTGTTCATCGCGGCGATGCTCGAGCCGAGCTTGATGCGTGACTTGCGCGCTCAGGCGACCGAATTGCAAATGGATTCGTTAGTCGAAGTGCATACGGAACAGGAATTGGCAGTAGCGATTGATGCCGGGGCGCAATTGGTCGGCATCAACAATCGCGACTTAAAAACCTTCGAAGTCAGTTTGGCGACCACCGAGCGGCTGGCGCCGCTGGTGCCCGCCGGGATGCCGGCGGTGTGCGAGAGCGGGATCGATAGCATCGAGCAGATTCGCCGCGTCGAGAAATTGGGCATTCATGCTTTTTTGATCGGCGAATCGCTGATGCGCGCCCCCGCGCCGGGGAAAAAGCTGGCCGAGCTGTTGAACGGTTGACCTGTGGTTGGCGGAAAGCGCGTGCAGTTGGTAACTTTAGATCGAGCCGCAAATTCCGTTATTCCGGTCCTTCGACGTGGCTCAGGATAAAATCTAGGCGGCATCCAGGTGACGGACAGCGTCCGTCATATCGTTGGAAAACGGTATCCAGATTGAGGGGGTGGGGATGGACCCCGGTTTTCACCGGGGCGACGATAAGGCCGGAATGACGACAGGAGGAGTCGACTTCTAGGCAACGTGATTATAACCCCCCTTGGCTTCGAGCCGAGAGCTGTTCAAAGTCATTCCCGCTTTTGCGGGAATGACGAAATCGCGTGGTAGCCGACTTCAGGTCGAGCAGGTTGACGCTTTGGCTTACGGCCAAGGAATCTTTGTGTTTGTTCCATGGTGACCGTCATGACAGCAGTGAAAATCAAAGTTTGCGGCATCACCTCTTTGGCCGATGCCGAGAAGGCATTGGAATTCGGCGCAGATTTGCTCGGCTTTAATTTCTACCCGCCGAGCCCGCGCTGCATCGCGCCCGAGAAAGCGAGGGAGATTCTTGAACGGCTGCCGGTCAGCTCGTTCAATATCGCGGTCTTCGTCAACGAGCCGCGCGACAAAGTGCGCTCGATCGTCGCCCACGGCCAGTTAAGTGACGGCCGGCTGGCTTTTCGCGGTTTGCAGTTTCACGGCGACGAGGACGCAAACTATTGCCGCGGCTGGGACATGACGGTGATCAAGGCGATTCGGGTGAAGGAGCAATCGTCCCTCGATGCGATGAAAAATATCCCGGCTGATTTTTATTTGCTCGATTCATTTTCGCCGGGCTATGGCGGGTCGGGCGCGCAGTTTTCGTGGCAATGGCTCGATGGCATTGACGCGAGCAAGCTTATTCTCTCCGGCGGCTTGAGCGTCGACAATGTGGTCGAGGCGATTCAAAAAATTCGTCCCTATGGGGTCGATGTTTGCAGCGGCGTGGAAGCGCGCCCAGGTATCAAGGATCATGGCAAACTCAAGGAATTTATCCGTGCCGCCAAAGGTGCCTGACCGGCGCGGCCATTTCGGTCCCTACGGCGGCCGCTATGTCGCCGAGACCTTGATGCCGGCGCTCGCCGAGCTGGAGCGCGCTTACGCCAAGGTGTGCCGCGACCCACGGTTTCGCAAGGAATTCCAATTTTACTTGCGCGAATACGTCGGGCGCGAGACACCGCTGTACTTTGCCGCACGAATGACGCAAGAACTGGGCGGCGCGAAGATTTATCTCAAGCGCGAAGATCTGTGTCACACCGGCGCGCATAAGATCAACAACACCATCGGCCAAATTCTCTTAGCCCGCCGGATGGGTAAACAGCGCATCATCGCCGAGACCGGCGCCGGCCAGCATGGGGTGGCGACGGCGACGGTGGCGGCACGCTTCGGACTCGAATGCGAAATTTTCATGGGTAAGGAGGATGTCCAGCGCCAGTCGTTGAATGTCTTTCGCATGAAGCTGCTTGGCGCCAAAGTGCGCGTGGTCACCTCCGGCAGTCAGACCTTGAAAGACGCCATGAACGAAGCGCTGCGCGATTGGGTGACAAACGTGCGCACGACCTATTATCTCATCGGCTCAGTGGCCGGGCCCCATCCCTATCCGATGATGGTGCGCGACTTTCAGTCGGTGATCGGCCGGGAGGCGCGGCGGCAGATTATCGCCAAGGAAAAGCGGCTGCCTGACTATCTCATCGCTTGCGTCGGCGGCGGCAGCAACTCCATGGGATTGTTTTTCCCCTTTTTGGGCGACCGCAAGGTGAAAATGATCGGCGTCGAAGCCGGCGGGCTCGGTCTCGGTACTGGCAAACATTCGGCGACGATCCAGCGCGGCGCGGTGGGAGTGCTCCATGGCAGCAAGAGCTATGTCTTGCAGGACGACAAGGGGCAGATTACCGAGACCCATTCCGTCGCCGCGGGTTTGGATTATCCCGGCGTCGGACCGGAATTGAGTTACCTGCGCGACCGCGGCCGGGTGCAGTTCGATTCAGCGACCGATGCGCAGGCGATCGATTCGATTAAATTTCTCGCCGAGATCGAAGGCATCATCCCCGCATTGGAGAGCGCTCATGCGATTTCCGTCGTGCGCCGCTTGGCACCGGGTTTATCGAAGCGCCAGATCATTATCGTCAATCTCTCCGGCCGCGGCGACAAGGATATGATCACTGTCGGCGATTATCTGGGAGTGAAGCTGTAAAAACCGTTTAAGGTTCAGGGGTTCAAGAGTTTAACGGGGAACGAAGGCGAGTCTCCATGAACTTTCAACTTTTGAACCTTGAACTCTTGAACCATCTTTTTGAACCATGAGCCGTATTCAAGAAAAATTTGCCGAATTGAAAGTCCGCGGCGAGGCTGCGCTTATTCCCTTCATCACCGCCGGCGATCCCGATCTGGCAACGACGCTGAAAATCATGCGTGAGCTCGAACGGGGTGGCGCGGACTGTATCGAGCTCGGCATTCCGTTTTCCGATCCAAGCGCCGACGGGCCGACGATCCAACGATCTTCTGAGCGCGCTTTGAAGCGGCCGGTGCCGCTGTCGGCGATTTTTCGCCTGGTGCGCGAATTTCGCCGGAGCTCGGCAGTGCCGGTGATTCTATTCGGCTACTTCAATCCATTTTTTCGCTTCGGTTTGGAAAAATTCGCGCGCGCAGCGGCCAGCGCGGGAGCCGATGGCGTGCTGTGCGTCGATCTGCCGCCGGAAGAAAGCGACGAGCTCAAACGTTGGACCGACGCAGTCGGCATCGATCTGATTTTTCTACTATCTCCGACCAGCGGCACGGACCGGGTAAAATTGGTCGCGCGCCAGGGGCGCGGTTTTATCTATTACGTATCCGTGACCGGCGTGACCGGCGCGCGCAGCACTTTTGACGATAGCTTGCGCAGCCAGGTGGCGCGGGTGCGCCGGACCGGTTCATTGCCGGTGGGCGTCGGTTTCGGTATTTCGACGCCCGAGCAAGCGGCCTGGATCGCCGGCTTTGCCGATGCGGCCGTGGTCGGCAGCGCGCTGGTGGAAAAAATCGAGCACGCCAAAGGCAACAACCAAAAAGCCAAACAGGCCGGCGCTTTCGTCGCGCAGCTGAAGCGCGCGATGCGCCAAGCGGGCAAAACTCATTAGCGCCGAGATTGCCATCGAATGAGCAGCGCAACCCCTGCTTCACCATGACGATCGGGTAGCCGCCGATGGACAGTTACTCCGAAACCCTCGATCGTATCTACAATTTGCGCGGCGGCATGATCGACCTGCGGCTCGATCGCATGGAGCGGTCGCTGGCACTATTCGATCATCCCGAGAGAAAATTTCCCTCACTGCATATCGCCGGCACCAACGGCAAAGGGTCGACATCGGCGATGCTCCAGCGCGTGCTGTCCTTGGCCGGGTATCGAACCGCGCTTTATACTTCGCCTCATCTGGTTTCCTTTACCGAACGCATGCGCATCGGCGACGAAGAGATTTCACCCGATGACGTTGTTGCGCTCGCCGCTGAGGTACGCCAGCGCACGGAAGCGGCGGATGTGCCGCTGACATTCTTCGAATTCGTCACGGTCATGGCGTTTGTCTACTTTGCGCGCCAGAAGGTCGATGTCGGCGTGATTGAAGTTGGCTTGGGCGGTCGACTAGACGCGACCAATGTTGTGGCGCCGTTGGTTTCCGTAATAACCACCATCTCGAAGGACCACGAGGCTTATCTCGGACCGGATGAATTGTCGATCGCCCACGAAAAGGGCGGCATTATCAAGCCATCGGTGCCGGTGGTTTGCGGTAAACTCACTGGCGAGGTTGCAGTGCTGCTCCAGAGTATCGCCCGTGAGCGCGGCGCTCCGGCCTATTTTCTTGGCGTCGATTTTGGATTTTCCTTGAAAAATGACGGTCTTTTCGATTATACAGGTATAAAACAAACACTTGTCAATTTAAAACTAGCGCTGCGCGGTCGCCATCAGCGGGCAAATGCTGCACTAGCTCTGGCTGCGTTGGAACTGGTCCAGGGGCGCTTTCCTGTCCATGAGAATGTTTTGCGTGAGGGGTTGGCGACGGTGCGCTGGCCGGGGCGGTTGGAAGTCATGCTTGACCGTCCTATGGTTATCTTGGACGGGGCGCATAACAGCGAAGGCGTTCAGGCTTTGGTCGATGAGCTACGCGATCTACGCCAAGGCCGGCGGATTAAACTCCTGTTCGCCGCGATGGCGGACAAAGAATGGGAGTTAATGCTGCGCGCGCTGACCGGAGTAGTGGACGAAGTGATCTTTACCCGGGTGGAGATGGAACGCAGCGCCGATCCGGAGCAATTGGCCGCGAAATTTAGCGATGCAATTCCTCATCGGGTGATCCCTGACGCCAGACTTGCCATGCGGACTCTGCTCGATGAGTCACGGGATGACGATGATATTGCTGTGGTTGCCGGCTCGCTTTATCTGCTAGGTGAGATTCGTCCCATGGTGCAGCAGTTCGCGCTTGCCAAAGCGCAGGGCGCATAGCATTCCAAGCAAGCATCCTGAAGCGATGAAGTGTAAATTGCAAATTCTCGGCGCCGCCTCAACCGGTGTGATGTTGCTAGCGGTTTGCCAGTTGTACGCCGCCCAACCGACCGCCAAGCGTGACGCGGGCGGGCAGAATGAGATCAACGTCACCGCGGATAAACTGTCCACGGCCGACGGGTCTAACCAGATCGAAGCCAGCGGTAACGTCGAAATCAAGCGTCAGGAGATGACGCTCAAGGCCGATGAAGTTCACTACAATCGTGCGACTCAGAATGTTGAAGCGAAGGGTCGGATCGTTGTCGAGGACCCAGAGTGGAAAGTGAAATCGGCCGACGCGCTCCGGATGAACATGGAAACGGAAGCCGGGGTGATCGAAAACGGCGATATCTTCCTGGAAAACGGCCATGTCAGCATGAGCGGCCGGCGCTTCGAGAAATTTGGCGGTCAGACCTATCACATCGATGACGGCTTTTTTACCACCTGTTTATGCGATTCGGGCGCGCCTTCATGGAAATTTTACGCCGAGCAAATGGATTTGACTCTCGAAGGCACGGGGACGATCAAGAACGGCTATTTTTATGTATTGGACACTCCGGTGCTGTATATCCCCTATGGCATATTTCCACTCCGAAGCGAAAGACAAACGGGACTGCTTTTCCCGAGCGTCGGTCACTCGACCACAGAAGGGTTTCGTCTCGTTCAGCAATTTTTTTGGGCGATTTCGAAGAGCAGCGACGCGACCCTAGCACTCGATGCTGAGAGCAGAGCGCGAATCGGTGGCATCGGCGAGTTTCGCACCCTGTTCGATCGCAACTCGGATTTTAAGATTGCGTCATCCTACTTTAATGAAAATTTACGCAAGAATGCACAGGATGACGTGGTCGACAAAACCATCGCGGATCCAACGATCCCGAAAAATCGCTGGAGCGTAGTCGGTAACCATCGTTATACTACCAATTCCAACTGGCTGACGTTTAGTGATTTCGCGGCTTACCGCGATGACCTTTTTGCCCGCGAGTTGGTCGAGCGTTTTGATTTACCGGGACAGCAAGAGGCTACGCTTCGGCGTAGCCGTTACGGCGAATCCCGCTTCGGCCTGTTTCGCAGCTGGGACGATACCTTCGTTAAAGGGGAGTGGAACTTCTACCAAGATTTCATTCAACCGGACAAAGGTACTTTACAGCGCACGCCGCAAGTGGCGCTGTGGGGCCGCCGGTTTCTCTCCGGGCTTCCATTGGAGTTTCGCTGGCGCGCCGAAGGCATCAATTACTTGAGACGACAGGGCGGCGACGGCCTGCGTTTGGATCTACGGCCGGAATTGGTCGCGCCATTTCGCAGCCCCTATCTCTTTGGCGCCCTTAGCGTGGCGCCGCGTGAAACGCTTTACCATCTCTATTCGCCGGTCAAATCCTCCGACCGCAATACATCTCGTGAACTGGTCGAAATTCGCGGCAACGTTGGCACATCGCTGACTCGGGTTTATAGGTTCGACCGGCCCGATCTCGTCGGCTTGAAGCATGTGTTCGAACCGGAGGTCAGTTATTTGTTCGTGCCTAGTGTCAATCAGAGCAGTATTCCGATCATGGACGACTTCGACCGCATCAACCGCCGCAACATCGTGACATTTGCCTTGTCCAACCGTTTTTGGGGAAAATCGCAAGGCCGGTTTGCGCCCTCTGACGCCGACAAAGAAGAACTGCTCAATCCCGTCGGGTCCGGCGATGTTCGCGATCTGGGTTTTTTTAGAATGGCGCTAAGTTACGATATCGATCGAGGCGAGAAAAATTTTGACAGACTGTCTGATCTGGACATCAAACTGCGGATGTATCCGATCAATTTTTTCACCATGAGCTTGGAAGGGACCGTGCATTCCAGCCCTTGGCAGGCATCGTCGATGCAAGTGAATTTTTCATTGATAGATCCCCGGCCGCTACCACGCCGTTATGCGGACCCTGATTTTATCCGGCAAAATTCCGTTAACTTCAGTTATGCCTTTGTGCGGCAAAATCCTGAATCGTTCTATGCCGAAGATGCCAACATCGATTTGGATGCCCCGCCAAACTGTCCGGTGCACCCCGCCGATCCACGTTGTTCGACCAGCTCGCTCAATCGCAACGTGGCGGCGAACATCAGCGTCAACAGTCTCTATCATGCCACGGATAATTTACTGCTGTTCGGTAGCGCGAGTGTAGATGCGACCCAGGGTCGTTTTCTCAACTTTAGCGCGGCAACTAAATTTCTCTCGTTTTGCGAGTGTTGGAGCGTAACACTTGGTGTCAGGCAAAACATCAATCCTAATAAAACGAGCGTTTTTTTCGATTTCAATTTGGCCGGTTTGGGGAGTCAGAAGAATACTTTGAAATAGTTGCTTTGGTCTTACTGCGAACGAGCATCCACCACAAGGACCCAATGCGACCGAATCGGGACTGAAGAGGCGAAGAGATTTCACTGCACCCTTCGACGATGCTCAGGACGATCGGGACGAAAAGTACGCAAAAAAGAAATGAGATTCGTAGCGGGTTTCAACCGCGCCCTATTTGCGATTCGGGAAAGCCGGACTTTAAGAGTCTATCTCAGGGTCGTGATCGGGGATGTTCTTAATCTCTTCCAGCCACGCGGTCGCTTCGCTATCGCTCGGCGCCCGGTAATCGCCGCGCGGAGATAGCGAACCGCCGGAGCCGACTTTAGGAGAGTTGGGAACGCAGCTGCGCTTGAACTGGCTCACCTGGAAAAAGCGCCAGGCAAATACCGACAACCAGCGCTTGATCTCGGCGATGCCGTACTGGTTCCGCATTCCCTCTGGAATATCAGGCCATCGTCCCAGATTGCGATCACGCCAGCAGCAGTAAGCCAGAAAAGCGATCTTCGAAGGCAGATAGCCGAATCGGGTCGTATAATACAGAGTAAAGTCCTGGAGCTCGTATGGACCGACGATGTCCTCGGTCCTCTGGCTCGGCTGTGCATTATTGTCGTGATTGGGAATGAGCTCGGGACTGAAATCGGTCTCGACGATGGATAGCAGTACCTCACTTGCCGCTTTACCAAGCTGGTTAGTCTCGGCCACCCAGCGGATCAGAAACTGCATCAGAGTCTTCGGCACGCTGGCATTGATACCGTAGTGGGACATGTGATCGCCGACGCCATAAGTGCACCATCCGAGAGCGAGTTCGCTCAGATCACCGGTTCCCAGCACCAATGCCTGGTTCAGATTGGCGAGCCGGAATAAATGGCTGGTGCGTTCTCCCGCCTGCACGTTCTCGAATGTGATGTCAAAAACCGGCTGGCCTTGAGTGTAGGGATGGTTGATGTCGCGCAGCATTTGCTCGCAGCTCGGGCGAATATCGAGTTGGTGGGCGGTGCAGCCAATTGCCTTCATGAGCGCATCAGCGTTCTTCAGTGTGTGCTGACTGGTGGCGAAGCCTGGCATGGTATAGGCAAGAATGTTCGAGCGCGGGAGTTTCAGCAGATCCATGGCGCGCGCGGCCACGATCAGCGCATGGGTCGAGTCCAGTCCGCCGGAAACGCCGATGACGATCTTTGCAATTCGCGAGCTTTGGAGTCGTTTCACCAGCCCCTGCACCTGAATGTTATAAGCTTCGTAATAGCGGCCGTCGCGCAGGGCCGGGTCTGAGGGCACGTAGGGAAAACGATCGATCTGCCGGCGGCACAACAAAGGCTCTGTTTTTGGCAGCTCGAGATTGAATTGAATCCTGCGGAACTCGCGCAGCCCATCGCGTTGACGTTGCATGCTCTGGGCAAAACTGTTCTGCCGCATGCGTTCTTGGGTAACCCGCTCCAGGTCCAGGTCCGCGGCGATGAGCTGGGAGTCGTAACGGAACCGTTCTGACTCCGCAATCATATTGCCGTTTTCGTAGACCATGGCGTGACCGTCCCAGGCCAGATCGGTGGTCGACTCACCGGTGCCCGCCGCCGTGTAGAGATAACCCACCAGGCAGCGCGCCGATTGGTTGGCGACCAAACTCTTACGGTAATCGTCCTTCGCGATGGTGATGTTGGACGCCGAGAGGTTAAGAATGACGGTAGCTCCGGCCAGAGCGGCGTCACAGGAGGGAGGGATCGGTACCCATAGATCCTCACAAATTTCCACGAAGAAGGTAAATTGTGGATTTTCCCGGAGCTCGAATAGTAGATGTTCGCCGAAGGGAATATCGTGCTGGCCGAGAATATCAACCGTTGTGCTTCGCGCCGCCGCTGCCGGTGCGAATTGCCGATATTCGTAATATTCACGGTAATTCGGCAAGTAGGTTTTCGGCACGACGCCGAGAATTTTGCCACGGGAAAGCACGACCGCACAGTTGAACAACAGATGGTCGACCTGCAACGGCATGCCGACCACGGAAACCAGATTGACGTTTTCGGATACTTTCAATATGTCTTTAAGCGAAGCAAGTGAGCCGCTCAACAACGCTTGTTGATGAAACAGGTCGTCGCATGAGTATGCCGAGAGTCCGAGTTCCGGAAACAGCACAAGGATCGCCTTGTCCTGTTCCGCTCGGTTCATCAGCTCGGTGGTGCGAGCGCCATTGAAGGCGGGATCGGCCACGCGCAATTCGGGGACACCCACCGCGACGCGGATAAAGCCGTGGTTATACAAGTTAAAAAAGTTCGGATTTTCCATCAGCGACCCTGGGTCTTAAGGACCTATCAGAGGGTGTCATCATTTGGTTTGCTCCGTGTGCTCGGCATCTCCGCTTAAATAATCCCGACAGTCGTAAAGCCTGTTGATCCACCAACCTCGCTGTCAATGGATTATCAGCGGGAATTCGAGCCAATATACTTGTTTGTCGGTCCTGGCTTCCGCGCATTCGAGCCGCCGTAGCAACGCCGTAGCAACAATGTCCGCATCTTAACACGCGTTTTGATTTCTAGAACAACAAAATTACCAAACTAGGTCCCTGCGGTGAATACCCCATTACCGCAGGTCCGAAGAGCGCAAACAAGCTGGAGCTCGATTCGCAGGCTGCTGCGGATTGTGTATCCCCAACTTGGCCCGGAGCATGGCTCGGTAATGGTAAATGCGACCTTTGCTGCGGTATTTGTTTCTCTCACCGCCGAACAGTGAATAGCAACCATATTGTGCCAAAACTCGGCAAAGGGCTAAAATGATTCGGCTGGTGCTTTGATGCTTGTAGATAAGGCGGCTGATACCCTGCCGTTCATGCAATGCTTTGAAGTACGCATCGGTCAGCCTATTGCGGTCCAACTCGTGGTAAACTACCGCATCCGGCATATAGCCGATTTTGATTCCGGCGTGCCGAATGCGCTGGGACAGTTCGACATCCTCCGAGGTTCCCGACGCTCCAGGCCCCAGGCGTACGTCGAAATCTCCCACCTGAGCAAAGACCTCACGGCGGATCGCCATGTTGGCGCCGTTAAGAGTGTTAAGGTTATCGACGCTTCTGTCATACTCGAGTTGATGCGCCGTGCGAAAGCGTTGAATCAGCCGGCCAATCTCTGGATCCTTCAGGTCCTCTGGAGGAATGCGGATCACTCCTTGAGCGGCCAGCCGTGACTTTTCGCTAAAAAACTTGTCTAGGGCTTTCAGCCAATCCGGTTCCACGATCACATCGTCGTCCAGGAAAGCCAAAATTTCGCCGTTGGCGATCTTGATCGCTTCGTTCAATACTTTACACTTGCCCGGAGCGGGGATTCGGAACAGACGCAAGGGTGTGGGAAAGTCTGCGCTTTTTTGTTGGAGCATCTCCCAAGTTTGATCGACGGAGCCATTATCGCCGACGATGATTTCCGGACGGATGCGCTCCAAGCCAGCCGACGTTCTAACGCTATCGAGCAGCTGAGAAATCTGTCGTGGTCGGTCTTTTGTCGGAATAACGATGCTTATGGTCGTCGCCAAACAAGGCTCCATTTTATTGTTTGCTATAATCTAATATACCCCGCAGCTTGCTGCGGGCACCATCAAATGGGGTTTCCAAAGGGGGCGAGCATCCCCTTTGGTCGCCTGCGGGGTTAATACCCCGCAGGCGAAATGCCTGGTTTATTTTGATGGCAAAACAAATAAATTTTAGCGACGCTAACACGAAATATCGTCTGAATGCTAGCCAACCATATTTGAAATTTAGGGATGAATTAGAGCTCAAAAAACCGTATGTCGCGCAAAGACGCAAAGCACGTCACAGGGATCTTCAAGCAGGGCTCAGAGATTGCACCGCCAAGGCGCGCAGGGCGCGGAGAAAATCGGATAAAAATAGCATCTCAAATAAATTCTCAGTGAAATCTGCGTCTCGGTGGTAAAAAAAGAATCCGAATATCTCACCGCGGAGGCGCTGAGGACGCGGAGTAAAGAGTTCTTGATTAAAAAATACTCCGAACTCTGCGAACTCTGTGCCTCTGTGGTGTAATCATAAGCCCTTTTTGATTGCAGCGTGGCCGCGCTGGGTCGCTGTGGTGAATAGTTCTTCACAGGAACCCAAGAATAATTACATTCTATACAAGGCCGTTTCGGATTTTGGAATTGGTCATTCGGATTCGAAGGTTTGGATTTGTTATCGATTTCGATCGTTGGATTTCGAATTTTGTTTCGGTGACATTGTCGTGGCCCACCAGATTCGGAACACTGGATTAGTGAGAATGGATTGGCTATAGATAGGATGGAAATTTTTTTGCGGTTGAGTAAACGTGACAAGTATATTCTTTCACATCAAATCTTAGCAGCAGGAGTGATTGGAGTGTTGGATCGTTTAAAAGACCTTTACCAGCATCGAGCCCTCCTTCAGGTTCTCGTTATGAGGGAATTGAAAGCTCGTTATCGCGGAACCGTGTTGGGATTTCTTTGGTCTTTTGTGAACCCCTTGGTTCTCATGGCGATCTATGTTTTGGTTTTCTCGGTCTATCTGCGCGTTGATATGAAAAACTATCCCGCCTTTCTCTTGTGCGGCGTATTTGCGTGGACGTGGTTTTCGATCGGCATTAGTGAAGCGACGAATTCGATTATTTCTAACGGCGGGCTGATCAAGAAGGTCTATCTTCCTTCCGAGATCATTCCCTTAGTGTATATTACCTCTAACATGGTCCATTACCTATTGACTTTACCCATACAGTTTTTTTTCTTGTTTTTCTTTCGTGTGGAACTCTCGTGGACGGTCGCTATTCTCCCCCTAGTCATTTTAATTCAGCTTTTGTTCATGTATGGTTTAGCCCTTATTCTCTCCGCGCTCGCGGTACAGTTTCGCGATCTGCTTCACATCGTGCCCAACTTCCTTATGGTCTGGTTTTTTTTGACGCCGATTTTCTACCCGACCAGCATGGTGCCGGAAAAATACCGTCCACTAATCGATCTGAATCCTCTGTCACATCTGATTAAGTCCTATCAAGACATTTTCTATTACGGACGGGGACCGTCGACCTTGAGCTTGGTGTTATTGTCCGGATTGGCGGTGGCCTTATTATTTGCGGGCTTTTCCTTGTTTGAAGCTCAGAAAGACCTCTTTGCCGAGGAAGTGTAAGAGCGATGGCGGCTATAGAGTTGAAAGGAATATCGAAGAAATATCGCAGGCACACTGAACGCCCGCGCGCCACGACGCTCAAGTCGTATTTGCTTCATGATCTTTGGCGCCGGCAGAACGGCGATTCGGGAAGCAAGTGGGCGATTCGGGATTTGGATCTCAAAATTGAAAAGGGGGCAAGCGTTGGGATTATTGGTCGGAACGGCTCCGGAAAAAGCACGCTGCTCAAGCTAATCAGCCGGATCATTAAACCCGACACAGGGACCCTGACTGTGAACGGTAAAGTCTCAGCCCTTTTGGAACTAGGCGCGGGATTTCACCCTGATTTGACCGGTCGGGAAAACGTCATCATTCATGGCGTCATTTCAGGTCTGTCCAAAAGTGAAATTAAATCGAGGTTGGACGAGATCGTCGAGTTTGCCGAACTGCGTGACTATATCGACGAACCAGTGCGTACCTATTCGAGCGGCATGTATACGCGCCTGGCATTCTCAGCGGCGGTTCATATTGACCCCGAGATACTGCTGGTCGATGAGGTGCTGGCGGTGGGAGACGGAGCTTTTGTTGAGCGATGCCTCGATCGCATGGACGCTTTCAAGAATGCCGGCAAGACAATTGTCTTGGTGACGCACAATATTCAGCTTGTCCGTACCTGGTGTCATGAGGCGGTTTGGCTGGACGGCGGCTATCTCAGGATGAAGGGCGATCCGGGCGAAGTTGTAGGAGCGTATCGAAATTTATTGTTCAACCAAAAACAACAAGGGCGTGCGCAACTGTCTCCCTTGCCAGTCGACCTGAGCGGCGAAGGCACGCGCAGTCTGCGCTATGGTGACGGTTCGTCAAAGCTTTTGGATTTCGGCCTTCTGGATGCTTCTGGAAAAAGGACGGATACCCTGGAATCGGGTGATCCTTGTACGCTTTTCATGCGCATCCGGTTCGACGAGTCCTTTTCGGCTATGTCATGTGGTTTCGCGATCAAGGACCGATTGGGTACGGTATTATATGGAGTTACGAACCGATCGCAGAACATGCCGACGCAACAGGTTAACCGGGGCGAGGTAATGACAATCACCGCCAAGCTCAGAATGTGGTTGGCGGCGGGGGAATACTATGTCAATTTGGGTGTGGCAAATTTTGAAACAGACGCGAAATCTGACTTTATAGAAGACGGGATCCACTTCACAGTACTGGGTCCCAGAGGAATATTCACCACTTCCGTTGTGAACCTAGAAACGGAGTTCTCAATGACTTCGAAAGAAGGCGGAGACGCATGCAATCCGGGGCAACTAGGCACTGTCGCAATCTCATAGCGCGTTTGACACAGGCGTTTGGTAGCGCCCCGGAAGACGCCGTCTTGTCAGAGGACGGCGCCTTACCGCAAAACATATATCGGATACTGACGCACGATTCCGACTTAAAACGGGCTCTTGACGACTTTTTAGCCGTGTCTCCCGACACCGGGAGTCGGCTATTGCAGATGCTTTCGCGAGGGGTGCGAGAAACAACACCGGAGGATGAAAAATATCGGATTGCCGAGGCGCTTGCCGGCGTGGTCTATCCAAAGTTCAAATTCAGCGAATTCGGACGCATATTCTTAGAGGATGGCAAATTCTTGGCTTATTACCGACGCTTTATGGATCCGGACAACTGGCACTCGCTGGATCGAAAATACACACTCGATCAACTGCTCAAGCTTACGTTGCATATCGCGGGCGATACCGCGGAATGCGGCGCCTACAGAGGGGCATCGTCTTACTTGATCTGCCGCGCCATCGAGCCTTATGGCAAGTGGAACCATCTCTTCGATTCGTTCGAGGGGTTATCATCTCCGGCGGACAGCGACGGAAACTACTGGTTTGCGGGAGCCCTTCGCGCCGATGAGTCTGAGGTTCGTGAGAACCTTAGCGAATTCAAAAATTTCACTATCTATCGTGGGTGGATTCCGGATAGATTCAATGAGGTGGCGGATAAACGCTTTTCGTTTGTTCATATCGACGTGGACCTATACGAACCCACAAAAGATTCAATAGCTTTCTTTTATGACCGCCTTAATCCCGGGGGAGTAATGTTGCTGGATGATTATGGATTCAGTTCCTGCCCCGGGGCGAAGCTTGCAGCAGACCAATTTTTCACAAGTAAACAAGAGAAAATCGTCATGCTTCCGTCGGGGCAGGCCCTCATAGTTCGAAGAAATGACATGTGAAATTATGAAAACAGAAGAACAGAATAAAAAACCGGAGGTGAAGGGCTCCACGATCAAACGTCTAGTGTGGACGCCAGAGCTTGTTGCACAATTTTGGGCGGGGATCGCGCAAACCCGGCTAACAGAATTCGATTTCGCGCGACAGGGCGGAAAAAGCGTGATCATAGCGGTTGAGCACCATCTACCGAAAACAGGCAGAATCCTCGACTTTGGGGCGGGAAACGGGGAACTCGTGGCGCTTCTTTTAGAACGTGGATATCAAGTGGCAGCATGCGAGCCTTCAACCGGAAGGACGTGTGAATGGCTTGACCATCTAGGAGCGCGAGAAGGCTTTCTCGGTGTGGTTGGGGCGGATAGCAAAGAACAGTTTGATGTGGTGCTGATGACTGAAGTCATCGAGCATATACTCGACCATGAGCTTGATCACACACTTCGACGCGTTTGCGGACTGGTCAAAGATAGTGGCCTGCTGATCGTCACGACGCCGAATAACGAAGACTTAGAGTTAGGAATGGCGTATTGTCCGCTCAGCAATTCGCTTTTTCACCGCTGGCAACATGTGCGCTCTTTCACCGCCGATTCATTATCGAAGCTGTTGAGCCAATATGGGATTGCTCCGGTCGTCGTTCATCAGTTGGAGTTGCGGCCCGACTTGTATGAGCGGTTTGACCGACATTGGGGCGGCAAGCACTTTGTGCCTGAGGTGCCGTCTCACTTGACAGCAATCCGAAACGATGTCCCAGTGCGTAATGGCAGCGAGTCCAATCTCCTTTTTATCGGCAAAAGGGTGCAACTGGGATCGTAGCGGCGTGTTTTGGGCATTGTACATGACGTTGCCCAGATCAAATTCCAACTCCGAAACGCTCAAAATGAGGTGAGGTTGCGGCAGCGCGTGAAGAGTCATATTAGGCAAGTTTGGGAGAAGTTGAAGCGCAAGTCGCCTCGTCTCGCGAAGCTAATTAAGCTATGCGTTTTTCCATGCTTAAAGACTTATCGCCTTTGCTTAAAGGCTTATCGCCTTTATCCTAGGGTAGCCAATAGGTTTTACATTCTGTCGGAGCATGCTCTTGAGCGTGCGGTGGAAATTCAGCGCTGTCGCGGGATGGTGGAGTCCGGTATCGGAACGAGTGGCGGCCATAGATTAGCATCCGTAGTCGCGCCATTGGGAATTAAATATCTTGATCATCGCTATCGGCAGGTCTTTCAGAATCTATTTCGCGAGCGATGGGACCAGTGGTTTGTCGCGAAAAATTGCCCTGACGAACCGATAATGCTGGTTATCGGCTCGCTTGGACCCGGGGGGTCCGAACGACAGGCCGTTAACACCGTGTTAGGACTGGTGGCCCGTGGATATAGCGATCTTTCGATACTCTGTACCAACGTCGCAGCTCCGGTCGACCGCTTCTACGAGCATTTGCTTGACGGTACCCCGGTTTCTGTTTCGACGGCGCCGGCAGACTTAGGCTTTGCCAACATTCGAGCCGGAACCGATGAAGAATCGGTTTCCGCAGTGCTCATGACCCTATTTGAAAAATTACCGGGGGATCTTCAAGACATTCCGTGGTATGTGCGGGAATTTTTAGTTCGGAAGCCAAAAATCGTCCACACGTGGCTCGACTACACTAATGCGAAAGCAGGTATCGCAGCGGCGATCGCAGGAGTCCCACGGATTATAGTTAGCACGCGCAGCCTTGCACCAACTCATTTCGTTTTTTTTCAACCTTATATGCGAGAAGCGTACCGTGCTCTTGCAGCGCGTCCATCAGTTTGTTTCCTCAATAATAGCGAGGCGGGAGCGCGGAATTATGAGCAATGGCTGGGTCTGCCTCAGGGAACCTTCAAGGTGGTTCGTAACGGCTTCGATTTTTCCGGACTGCATCCCGAGCAGAACGCGGCTTCTGCCTGCGAATTACGAGAGCGTCTGGGTATCCCGCAAGAGGCTCCTGTGGTCGGCTCGGTATTGAGGTTTTCCGAGGAGAAACGTCCGTTTTTATGGGTAGACATTGCCGCCCGAGTCGCAGCCCGTCGGCCAGACGTGATGTTCTTAATGGTGGGAGACGGACCGTTACGGGAAGAAACGCGCCGGCGCGTGAGTGCGTGCGGTATGAGCGAGAAGATATTGATGCCAGGAAATGAAAAGCATGCCGCAGCTGCGATTGCAGCGATGGACGTTTTTTTGTTGACCTCCCGAGTGGAGGGTTTGCCAAACGTGCTCGTCGAGGCGCAGGCCCTCGGCGTGCCGGTTGTTACGACGGATTGTGGTGGCGCGGCTGAAACGTTGATCCGAGGAAGAACAGGACACGTGATTTTCCGCCAGTCCGTGGACGCTTTGGCAGATGCCGTATTGCTGGTTCTCGATGATACCGTTTGGCGGGAAAAGGCGCGAAAGGTGGGACAAGAATTTGTACGCGAGCGCTTTTCCTTGGCGCAAATGATGGAAGGTACGCTCAATGCGTACTTTGCCCGAGGGCATTTTGCTAACACACCTGCGGCACAGCCATCGGCCCCGGACAGGGGCAAGGTGATTTCGCGGCCGGAAGCGTAATGAAACTAGATTGATGCGTTTTCCTTTCGGGCAAGATCGTAAAGAGCTGCGTCGAATGGAAGTTAGCTACGAGAGATGCTGCGTGTGACGCGTCCTTTTTCCTTGCGGTGCTTATCTTGTAAGCAAGTTTAGTCTTTTAGCGGCGCTATCTCCCGGGCTGTCTCTACAAAGAGAATATCGAGCCACTCCGGCGCGTTTGAGAGTCGTTTCGTTTGCCCGCAAACAAGATAGTATCGACCTGGCTTGGACATCTGCGACACGGTGGCGATCAACCAGTGGAGCGGATCTGAACGAGTATGTTCCCCCGTGTTCGTGTCGGCGCCACTCGTCAGATCGTATCCATGGATAAGCAAATCTCCCGGTTTCATTTCTTTCAACGCTTCGCCGATCTCAACATTGGCGAAACTGGTATCGGCATGGAAATCGCGATATGTGATTTTAGGCGCATGGCTAACGTTGCCTTGATCCGCAACGATTTCGATAAAGGGTGAACTCTTGCCGAGATGGATAACAGCGGGTGTGAGACCCCCATCGCACTTAGTGGTGGCGAAGCGGGGTACAGTATGAAGAGTTAGTGCGAGAACAGGTGCGAGGGTGGATCCAAGCACTAGCAAGCCGGCAAGAGCTGTAGTCATCACGGTAGTCACGGCACCGTGTTTGCGTGCACGAGGCAACGGTTGAGGACGCCTTTCACTCTGAAACAGACATCGAGCCAAGTTTAGTATCGTTGCGAGGCCCACGCTTGCAATAACGGCTTCGAACGGTGCCGTAGGTATGAACGCCCGGTAGGCGTCCTCTGCCCAGAAAAGGAAAGGAGCCGAAAGCACTATTCCACCGGCCCCCCAGAATAAAAATGACAAATGGAGATCTCTTCGGGACCAGTAGCCAGCGACCACTACTCCACAGAAGGCGAGCATTTCACTGATAATTCGAAGAATGGGATCCTCGACGTAAACAAAAAGGTAGTCGAAATAGTTCGCGAAAAACGACCCCAGTCCGTTGAGTAGATTAAAAGGATTGTGAAAAATCTCGGCAAAAGCGGCTCGATACGCAATCGCGGATTGCTGAGGCTCAGGAAGAGATAATGCTTGTGGAAAATCGGTGTAGAATTGTGACCAAGGTTTTCCGCCGAACGCGAGTCCATAGAACGTATAGGCATAATTCGCTCCCAGATAGCTCTCGCCGGTGCCGAAAACGTACGTTCCAATAAACGTGATGATCAACGCCGCAGCAACCGACATCGACATATAGAACAGTCGGATAATCACAGAGCCATGGGATCTTCCGATGGAAAGGGCGGCCCATACGACAATGATTGGAAACACCAGAAAAGGCCCTGGCCGCACACAATTTGCCAGCGAGAGAAGGAACAGACCGCCAGCGAATCTCAATACTTGATTTCTAGCTATGGCCTGCCACATCATCGCAAAGCCTGTTGCGCCAAATGTTAGACCTAAACTCTCTGTCAAGGTTGTCGGCGTAAAAGGGCTTACATATGCCACTAGGACTGCATACGAGCTGATTCCAGGGGCAGCGCCAAGTCGGCGCCAAATTTCAGCGCTCACTAGGGTACATGCTAAGCCCGTCAATAGGGTGCGAATCACCAACATTGCCCGCAGGTCTAGTCCCGTAACGAATGCGAGCAAGGACATGAACGCTGGACTGATGGGTCGTCGCGCCGTCCACGAGAGGAGACTCTTCTCATTCAGAAAGTAATACGTCCCGTCCAGCCAGCCAGACCCGTCGCTCCAGGGAAGTAATCCCCCGATCAACGTATTGGTGGTCTTACCGGTTGCCCAATACGCAAGCAGAGGAAGCATGAAAAGCCCGGTTCCAGCGCCAACAATTGCGCAAACTGAAAGGCGTGACCACTTCCAACGCGATGCCCCTGGAATCTTTCGGAGAAACCCTGAAACACCGATGTAGCCGCGCACATACATAGGTAAACTTAGCAGCACGATGAGAACGGAAATCAACGGATGAAGCTCGATCACGTAATCGATGCTATAGACTCTGCCGTTTGTAATTGGGCTGGTGTTGTCGGTCGCTGAAAAATGGAGTGCAGAATAGCTGGTCCAACCCGCACTCCAATGTGAATAAGCGCCTTGTCCCGCTTTGCGGATGGTGTCATGCAGGGCGTGCGCTGGTCCTATAAGTCTTCCATTCTCGAACACGCGTGTGCGAGCATAAAAGGGATATCCTAGTCCATCGGCCCGTGCACGGAATAGGCCCAAACGCGGCACTGGATAAATGAATGCAAAATCCGAGTCCCTTTGAATGTAAAGAGTCTTACGAAGACCAATTTCCGCGAGCGGTGTCCTGCCGACAAAGACAGTAGTCTTACGTTCTCCTGCCTGGTTCGGCTTTAACATGATTTCCTTTCCTCGCACCAGGCCTAGTTCAAGGGTTACGAAAAGTGCATTGAGCACTAAGAGCGGCATAACAATCGCAATGGGCAACCGAAAAACACACGTCGCCATCCAGTGCCGTATGGACGCGGTTCGAACGTTGGTCACGATGAGTTGCCCAGGCGCTCTCGTCGTGACCGCGTCCGCCCATGCAGCAACAACTGTTAGCACAGCCGCGGCAATGGCCAGCGTGAAAAGCATGCTGGCCGGGTTGAAACCAACAATTTCGAGCAAGTGGCGCCGGTAAGGCCAAGCGACAAACAAAAGACCAACGAGAAATGCAATTACGATCGTTAGCTCAGCAATCACTGGCAAATATCGCTTGATTCGCATTATATTGATCACTGGCAGTGCTAATTTATTTGAAAAAAATCTGTTTAGATTCCAATCGTGTTCCGTTTGATATGGTAGAACTGCAAATAACACACATCGGAGATTGCTACCAACACGGTGATGTTCCCTTGACAGGATTCGCTTGAATGGTAGCATCCGAAAATTGTGAAAAGGGATGCGGTGCTGGTACCGACACTGCGCACTGCTCAATAATTGGTGTCGACATTTATAGTTTCGATATATCTCGCCATCGTAGGCTGCATTCTTGTTATCACGGGGAGAATCCGTGTGAGTCCGCTCGGAATTGCCCGCATGGCACTCGCGAGCATGCGGCCGCCATTCAGCGGAGACCTTGACCGAATGTATCGTGAAACGGGCCACTGCTATGTCGCTCCTCTTGGAAAGAGGTTAATTTCGGACTCTGAGGGTCGCTCTCGTCTTACATTATTCGAGGACGAACGTGCATTACCCTACCCTCACTCTACTCACAATGAGATCCGCGAGCTGGGAGCGGGTCGCTACTCTCACTGGGGTGAATCAGTGTTTTTCTCAACCTCTGACAATACGGACCCGTTGACCAATGGCAGGCGATACAGCGTCCGCGAGATCTAACTTGGCGATTTCGGACCAGCGACGCGACTCTTTGTATAGTTTGCTAGTATGTCCGACATGCAAGTCATCATTGACGCGTCGGGAAGAGGGCTTACGTTGTGAGAAAGATGGGCGCGAGTTTCCGATCATTCGGGGCATTCCGCGGTTCGTTGAAAATGACGATTACGTCGACTCCTTCAGTTACGAGTGGAATATCCACAAGACGACACAGCTCGACACGTTTCGCGAGGATGGTTCTTCTGCAGACATGTTCCGGAAGAAGACCGGCTTCAAACCTGAGGACTTAAATGGCAAGCTGGTCCTCGATGCCGGGATTGGCGCTGGGCGGTTCACCGACGTCATGGCCCGGTGGGGCGCCAAGGTAATCGGTATTGATTTGAGTTACGCTGTCGAGGCGGCCGAGGAGAACTTTCGTCATCTCGACAACGTTCTTGTTGCGCAGGCGGATATCGGCTGTCTTCCATTCAAGCCGGAGAGCTTTGATGTAATTGTTTCGATCGGTGTTCTGCACCATACCCCCGACACAAAAAAATATTTCAACGCGCTCGTGCCATACCTTCGGCATGGAGGGACCATTGCGATTTGGGTTTATCCTGCCGAAGAGGATTACGTGAAGCGAAAGCAGTGGATTCCCTTCACTTCCCGAATCCCAAACCGTATGTTTTACGAGTGGTGCCGATGGTTTGTTCCGTTTGCCAACTCGCGGCCAAATAATCTAATCGTACAATGTATCGCTCGAATCTTTCCTTTCAGCCGCCAGGGTCTCGGGCTGGAGAATGATATTCTTGATACGTTCGACGGCTATTCTCCGCGGTTTCATGGCGTTCATAAGCCCGAAGAGGTTGCCTCCTGGTTTCAGGAAGCCGGTCTCGTCGACGTGCATAGCCCTGGAACATGGAATACCTCAATGCGGGGTATCCGCCCATGAGCGGCGAAGCACGATCCACAAGCGCGGACAATGCTTGGCCAACTAGACCGAGTTCATTATATGATCCATTACCTCGCCTCGTCGTATTCGTGTCAGGGAAACGCGCCCGAGCAGAGACCGCGGTTCATGAGGCCCGGGGCCTCTATCGCGGTCATCATTTTGTGTTTGTCTGTGAACCCGAGCACCGCGAGTGGCTTTCGAACGATGCCAGTGCGATTGTTTATGTTGTTGAACAGCCGTTTAACCCGTTTGGAGCCGAAGCTGATGATCTCCGTAAAATCCTGGAATCTGGCCCGATCGAGGCGTGCGCCCTAGTCGTCGCAGATATCGGCTTCGAGAGCTTCAGGTTCCGTGTTTTCGCGCTTCGTCTCGCGACCTTGCGCTTTGTCTTGCTCCCCGCCTCTGCAACCACAACAGCGAAGCAGATGAATCGATTCTCGTTTGTTTTGGCCACTGGGGCAACTCTTTTGCTCAGGATCAGCACCAGAGTCGCCGGATGGATTGCGCCCCTGGACCAGCCGCTAGCGGTCGGCTTGGCCTGGCTGGCAAGAGCAGTAACTCAATTTAAATCCTTGCCGGCCGTGAGCGGCGGCAAGGAAATCGTCCACCTGCTTCCGAGTATGGGTATGGGCGGGGTCCAGAGACAGCTCCTACTCCTGCTCAGGAATCGATCGCCGGCCTATAGTCACCGAGTCATAGTCATGTGGTCTGATGACCGTTTCTTCGCGCCTGAGTTGGCGGCGTGCGGTGTCCCAGTTCACTACCTTAATTTCGATGGCATGGGAGCCACTATGTCGAACTCGGCTAGTCAGCAGGGTGTTGTACTGAGACTCCGGCCGATTCTTACTATCTTTCGCGCTGCCTTTCCATTTTGTTGGGAAATCGTCAAGCTGACATTTTTCCTCCGTGCCCTAAGGCCACGGCCGGACATAGTCCACTGCTGGTTGCTCGTCGCCAACCTGGCGGGTTCAATTGCCGCGCGCCTTGCGGGCGTGCCACAAGTCGTGACCTCAGTGCGGAACGTCCAGTCAGAAGTTGAATTCAATTATTATGATCCTCGTTGGCAGCGGACTCTTGAACGTGCGACTGTGCCGCTCGCGAGTGTGATCACCGCCAATGCTCCTGCCGTGGCCGCGGACTATCAAGCGTTTACCGGTACGCCGGCTGCAAAGGTCGTTACCGTGCCCAACGGCGTCGATCTCACAGTGTCTCGGGTTCTTACTGCGCAGGAACGACTAGAGAAGCGTCGAGCGTTCGGTTTGGCAACCACAGATCTGGTTGTCGGCACGGTTGCTCGCCTCGCCAAGGAGAAAGACTTCAAAACGTTTTTTCGAGCATTTGCGATTGCCCGCTCAACGTTGACTTCACTGCGTTGCCTCATCGTTGGCGAGGGGCCACTACGGGCAGAGCTGGAAGCCTTCTGTTCGTCCCTGAATCTCTCGCTCTCCGTGCAATTCCTGGGCGAGCGCAAGGACGTGGGCGATCTCATCCAATGCTACGATGTTTTCCTGCTCACATCGGTCATCGAAGGAATGCCGAACGTGGTCATGGAAAGCCAACTGCTCGGTACGCCGGTTGTGGCGACGCGGGCTGGTGGAACGGTTGACCTGATTCAGACTGGGGAGACTGGACTGCTCGCGCCGATCGGTGATGCCGAGTCTCTTGCATCCTGTCTCGTAAGAATGCTCACAGAAGACGGACTACGGGACAGGATCTGCGGCGCTGCGAGCGCGCAGATCCGCCACAACTACACGGTCGAGCAATTGGTCACGCGGACCGAAAACATTTACCGAGAATTGCTCGATGGCAACCGGGGTAAAAGCAAGCATGTATGTGCGGAATAGCCGGCATTGTTAACAAAAGCGTAGCACCGGTATCACGAGATCTTTTGACGGCGATGCGAGACGCTATGTCGCATCGCGGTCCCGATGACGCCGGTATACTAATCGATGGCTCGGTAGGGCTCGCGCATCGCCGTCTCTCGATTCTCGACCCATCACCGGCCGGGCACCAACCGATGTCCGATGCGACGGGGGACATATCGATTGTTTATAACGGCGAGCTCTATAACTACCCGGCGCTGCGACGGCTCTGTGAAGATCGCGGCGTGGCCTTGACCAGTCATAGCGACACCGAGACGCTGCTCTATCTGTGGCGGTTTTTCGGTGTCAAGATGCTCGAACATATGCGCGGCATGTTCGCATTGGGCTTGTGGGACCGCCGCCAACGAATACTGTTTTTAGCGCGTGACCGTTTCGGGCAGAAGCCACTGTACTACGCCAATTTACCCGACCGGTTCCTGTTCGCTTCGGAACTCAAGGCGTTTCGCGCCGACCCGGCGTTTCCTTCGATGCTGAACGGGCGCGCGCTACGCGACTATTTCGCGGTCGGATATGTGCCTGACCCCGCGTCGATTTATCGTGCCGCCTGCAAGCTACCGCCCGGCCATTATCTTCTTATGCGACCGGAAAACGCGAAGGTGGAAGGACCGCAGCCGTACTGGCGGTTTGAGTTCCAGCCCGATCGATCAATCTCGGTCGACGACTGGGAAAAACAACTCGAAAAGAAGCTTGCGGAAACTGTTTCATGTCACATGATCAGCGATGTCCCGCTGGGTGCGTTTCTTTCCGGCGGCGTCGACAGCTCAACAGTGGTTGCCCTCATGGCAAGAGCGAGCTCACGCCCAGTGAAGACCTTTTCTATTGGATTCGAAGAGGAAGCCTACTCTGAGCTGCCCCACGCGCGCGCAGTCGCCAAGCACACCGGCGCGGAGCACACCGATATCATCGTTCGTCCCGACAAGTGCGCCCTGGTCGAAAAGCTCTTTAACTTTTATGATGAGCCCTTCGCCGACAGTTCCGCGCTGCCGACATTTCTCGTCAGCGAACTGGCGCGAAAGCATGTGACGGTTTGCCTTTCGGGCGACGGCGGCGATGAGATTTTTGGCGGTTACAATCGCTACATGGATACACTTGAAGAGATCGCGAAAACCTGGGCACCCGACTGGTCGCGGCGGACCATTTTCGCTTATCTTGCGCCGCGCTGGCCGAGTTGGATCCGCGGGCGGTCGCGGCTCGAGCGTATCGCGGCTGGTCGCCAGGATGGCAATTACATCGAGCGCACCATGAGTCTATTCGGGCGCGGACTCGGCCAGCGCTGTCTGGGGCCCGAACTCACCGATAGTTACGATCCATTCTTGCGCTGGGAAACGATCTTAGCAAGGAAAGATCTGCCGCTGACTCAGCGCATGCAGATGAACGATATCGAAAGCTATCTTCCGGGCGACATCCTGGTAAAAGTGGATCGAGCCAGCATGGCCGTGAGCCTCGAAACCCGCGCCCCGTTTCTCGATCATGAGCTTGCCGAGTTGGCGGGAAGGATCCCGACAGAGCATTTGGTTGACCGATGGTCCGGCAAAAAATTGCTGAAAAGCATCGCGCGCCGATTGGTCCCGCCTTCTACGGTGGATCGAAAGAAGATGGGTTTCGGGATTCCTATCGACCTCTGGTTCCGCGACGAGCTTAAGCCGATGTTGGAGGATCTGCTGCTCGATCGTCCGCGCACTGGACACCTCTATCGTCCCGGCGCGGTCGCCTCGGTCCTCGAGCAGCATTGGAGCGGCGAGGTGAACTGGTGCTATCCGATCTGGACGATGCTCGCGCTGGAGTTTTTTTGGCGCAAATGGCGACCGTCGTGGGACGGGATGCAATTGCAGTGAAGCAAGCCATTCGAGGTGTTTGCTTCGTCGCCCCCGACCTTGACCGCATCGGCGGTTACGAATTGGCCACACTCGCGCTCGCGCGCAGCGTACGACAACGGGGAATACCGGTGTCGATCGTTACTACCGCGAAAGGACCACCTGCTCGTTGGCAATCAGACGACCTCATCCGTATTGAGGTGCGCGGACGGCACACGCTGCTCCACATTTTCCCCAGGTTGCTGGCCATCCTTACCCGCGAGCGCGGTAATTACTCGATCATACATTGTGCCACCTTCGATTATTTGAGCGGTCTTGCCGTGCTGATAGGTAAAATCTTGCGGCGCCCCGTTGTGTTGCGCGTGGCGACGGAGTACGACGTGCGCCAGTACGCGGACGCAAGGGACTGGAAATCCCGTCTCTTTTTTCGCTTTCTGCGCGGCGCCGCCACAATGATCGCTCCCAGCGATGCAATCCGGAACGAGCTTCTCAGCGCTGGTTTTTCGGATCAGAAAATTTTTGTTCTACCAAACGGTGTCGATGTCGAGCGCTTTCGCCCTGCGACGCCGACAGAGCAGAGCGAAGCGAAAAAGGCATTGAACCTAACACCCGATACCTTGGTGATCGGCACTGTGGCTCGCCTCGTGCGCCGGAAAGGAATTGAGGTCTTGCTACAGGCCTTCAAGACTATAAGCCAAAATCATCCAACACATCTGCTTGTCATCGGCGACGGTCCGCTCGGTGACGAACTTCGTGCTCTTGCATCTGACTTGGGAATCGACCGTTCCGTGTCATGGTTCGGTGCTCGACGGGATCCAGAAATTTGGCTCAGGGCGATGGACGTCTTTGTCTTTCCATCGCGCCTCGAGGGCATCCCTAACGCCGTTCTCGAAGCGATGGCCACCGGACTTCCGATTGTGGCTACTGCCATTGGTGGGGTCGTGGATCTCATCCAGGATCGGATGACGGGGATTGTAATTCCGCCCGACGACCCCGACGCGCTGGCGGCAGCGTTGGATCAGCAACTCAACGATGCGGCGCTCCGGGCCGACCTTGGGTTGCGAGCGAGAGTGCGAGCCGTTGGCGCCTTTTCATTGTCCGGCAGTATCTCACGCGTAATTGACCTTTATCGCGCGCTTCAATGCAGCTGAGCAAGATGAATAGACCGTTGGCAATATGGCTGCTGGCTTTTATCGCATCGGCGTATGTGGTGGGTGGAATCTTCCCTCCCGCTCGGGATATCGCTCTTGATCCTGAGGCCATACAGCCTGAATCTGGAAAAGCTTTCGTATTCCTGGTCCCACGCGTCGGTATTAAGGGTTTGCTGAATTTCGAGTCAGATTCCCATACCGCTAAGAAATCAACAGCACTGCTATATGAGAACGGCGTAGAGCTTGGACCGGCGCATGTGATCCAAGATTCCATTCGGCAGTTGGGTCAGGGCCGATATTCGCACCGGGGCCGCAGGCTCTATTTTTCGAGCAGCGACGGGACGTCGCCTTTGTCCAACGGACGGCGCTACACTTTGCGAGTCCACTTAGTCCTTTCGCCGCTGCTTCAGTTTCTTGGTGCTTTGGCTGCCGCCTTGGTCATCTGGCGGGTGATTTGTCGATTGCCGGCGGTGGCGCAAAAACGGATCAGAGGCGTACTCGAAGCGACACTTTTGCCAACTGCCGGATTTTCAAGGCTCACAACTTCGACCATCCTGCTGATTGCTTCGACTGCCAGTGCGTTACTGCTTCTCTTCTACGCCTGGAAGACGAGCCGCACGGTGGATTTCGCGATCGGTAGCCTTTTCCAAGTCAGCGACGCCTCTAATTACGTGGATTGCGCGAATCGAATCCTCGATCGGAGCATCTCAGGTCCATTGAAAGATTCGGTAGGTGAGTGGTGCTCGCGGCGGGTGATGTATCCGACTTTTCTTGCCACGATCATGGCGATTACTGGGCGCAACTGGACGATCACTCTATTACTTCAAGGCGCACTGCTCGGTTGGGCCATTGGCTTTGCCGCAACGACTATAAGTCGAACGGTTGGGTTTCTGGCGGCGGCCGGTGCGCTCTGTTATCAACTCAGCTTCGCCAAGGATCTTGTGTTAGGCACTACCTTGACGGAAAACGCCGGACTACTTTTTGGATCTATTGGCGCTGCCTTATTGTTTGACGGCGCTCGCCGAGAATCGAAAGTTATTCAACTTCTCGGAATAGCTCTTTTGTCTATCGCACTAAATGCCCGCGCCGGTGCTTTTTTCGTTCTGCCTTTCATGGTTATCTGGGCCTACACGGCGACGAGAGGATCCAATATTCAGCGTGTCCGCGGCGCTTTGCTAATCGCGCTCGTCGCCGCGTCTGGGTTCTTACTTCAGGGATTATTAGTCAAGGCCTATGGCGGCATCCTGGGAGCTTCGCACAGTAACTTCGCCTATACGCTTTACGGACTGTCGGTGGGCGGAAAAAGTTGGGGGCAAATCAGCCTTGATCATCCGGAACTGTTTCAAAAAGGATATTCCGACGCTCAGTTGGCGGCGGCAATTTTTGCACTTGCCAAGGAGAACGTGCTCGACGCTCCAATCCTATTTTTGAAGGTTCTCGGCTCCGGTGTGCTGAGATACCTCAGAAGTCCGATGTTCGAGTTGCAAGCGACGGACTTGTTTGGCCTCCAAGCGGCGGCATGGTGGGTCGGCGCGATCGTTACAGCATACCGGTGGCGTGAACCCGAATATCGACTGATTGCCTTGCTGAATGTCGGCATAGCCCTTTCGGCACCCTTTATCATTCACGATGTCGGTCCGCGGGTGTTTGCCGCGACTTGGCCGATCACCGTCATCCAGGCGAGCATCGGATTGTCGGCGGTTGGCCGCATATTCGGGTCTGCCATAGCGGGTATACAAGATGGGCAATTACCGTCACCTCCCCCTGGTAAGATCCTAGCTATGGCGGCGTCTATCGGCCTCTTCCTTGCGCTATTCATTCCGCTAGTTACGCCAGGCAAATGGCAGGCTGCCGTCGTGAAGAAGACGTTGGGCTGCGAATCCAACGATGGGGAAGTTGTAACCCGGTTAGGAAAGGAGAGCTACTCTATTGCTCTGTTGCCGCAGAATACAGGGGAAGATATCTGGAAATCGGAAGTTGACTACGGCCAGTTGAAGAGGGGCTTTGTGGGGAAATGGATCGAGACGGGTTTTGATGCCGTCATGCCTCCGACAACGATTATTCGCGGATACCAACTAGCAGATACCCAGGCTGTTCCCTTTGGAACCATTGTGCCTCTCGTTGCCGAGGAAAACCTCGGCCCGTTGGTTGGCAAGACCGTTTCGATATGCTTTACAACGATGCAAACAACGCGCTTCGCCGATGTCGACTATTACGCTGTTAAATCTATACGGGCCTTAGATCCATAACGCTTTGCGTGTTGATGGGCCTCCCATTCGATGGGGGACGCCCGTTGCCGTTGCTTCAAGACTCGCAAAGAGAATGACAAACGCGCTCAGCTCGCTAAAGCAAGGGACCTTTTACACGATTTTGGCGGTTCTCTATACTTGCATTCCAACGGAGTCCGAAGGCATATTGTAGGCGCAGGTTGCGTGAAACAAAACACCTTCAGAGCCGCTGTCGATCTGAATCCACTCGTCTTGCTTAGTCGCTACTGCAAAACAAACATGCTTAATAGTTTCAAAAACGATTCTTTAAGAAAATTGATCTATCACTTGCGGCATACGGATTTTAGCGCGCTGATGAAAATTGTGGAACGGAAGCTCATTACTCCGTATACATCTTTTCGTAATTCCAATTCCGAAGAGAAATATTGCTTGATGATATCGGGCTGTCCGGGCGATTCGTTCCGCTACCGGTGCGAGCACCAGGCGGCGCAGTTACGATCGCTCGGTCTCGCGACCGATATCTGCTACGACCACCAGATTAGCGATAACGCCGTGATTGACCGCTACCAGTGGCTTTGGCTACACCGTGTTCCTTATAACGAAAAAATCGGTGCTTTCATCGAGGCGGCGCGACGGGCGGCTAAACCTGTTGTCTTCGACACCGACGATCTGGTTTTTGACGAAAAGGTCGTTTCGTATATGCGCTCGACAGAATGGATGACCACGCGTGAGGTTGAGCAAGTTTTTGCCACGGCCAAAGGCTATTACCAAACCTTGTCTCGGTGCAACTTTGTGACCGTGTCGACGGACTATCTTCGTGACGCAGTACTGAGACTCTTGCCCGACATGCGCTGCTTTGTCACGGCAAATATGCTAAGCGACGCGCAACTATCGCTTGCGGAGCAGGCTTTGAAAGGAACGCACCCCGGCAGTCGCAAAGAAACTCAGACCGTGACCATCGGCTATTTTAGTGGGACTCGGACACATAACGCTGATTTTCGTGAGTGCTCTCGCGCGCTGGTTCGGATTATGGAGATTTACCCCATGGTTCGGCTGCTGCTTGTGGGATATTTGGACGTCGGGCGAGAGTTCGCGGGGTTCGGCGGACGCGTAGAGCAACATCGCTTTGTTCCTTGGCAGCGGCTTTCGACCCTCTTCACCAAGGTAGATATTAATCTAGCGCCTTTGGAAATGGACAATCCGTTCACTGAATGCAAGAGCGATTTGAAGTATCTTGAGGCGGCTATCATGGGTATTCCGACCGTGGCCAGTGCCGTCGGATCGTTCAAGAAATCGATCGAGCATGGAGAGAATGGTTACTTGTGTCGAACCGAAGCGGATTGGTTTAGCTGTTTATCTCGTTTAGTCGAAGACGCTGCACTGCGACAAAGGATGGGAAGCTTGGCGAAGCGAATAGTGCTTGATTCTAACACTATCGCGAGGGGTGCTGAGCAGCTAGACAAGGCATTCTTGGCATCAGTGAGAGGATATCATCACGCCGGCAGAGAGGACGCTTTTCCAGGCACCGCGCGGGATTTCACCGCGGCCGATTTATGAGAGTCTTGCAGATGATGGCAGATGGTTCCCCCGGCGGAGGTTCGACGCATCTACTGCAAATTCTCTCAGGTTTTAAGAAATTTTTCCCCTTCGGCCTAGTTACTCAAAAGGAATCCTATCTGGAAGCCGAAAGCCGTAAATTAGAGATTCCGACCTTTGGAGTTAAGTTTTTTCGCAGCCGGATCGATCCAGTCGTGCCTTTCCAAATTCGGCAAATTGTAAACGAGTTTAATCCGGATCTGGTCCACGTTCATGGAAGCAGAGCTGGTTTTGGTTATTTAATGTCCGGCGTAAAGACGCCGATGGTTTATACCGTTCATGGTCATCACTTCCCGCATAAGAATATCTTGATGCGATGGTTTGCGATCAAGGCTGAGCGACGTATTTGTCGACTAGCAACGCATGTGATTTTCGTCTGCCGTCACGATTTGTTGATAGCGGAAACTCATAATCTTTTGCCTGCCGATACCCCTCGGGACGTGATCTACTGTGGCATCAGCTTCAATGACATTCCCACTGCAAACACCACCGATCGTCGGCAGGTGGGTTTAATCGGTCGCTTAGTTGAGCAGAAAGATCCGTTGTTGTTCCTTGACTGTCTCGAGCTTCTTCCAGAATACGAGGCGACGATTGTAGGGGGCGGTGAGCTCGTGGAAAAGGTTAAGGCCGAGATTGCGCGCCGCAGTTTATGCAACGTCAAGATGCTTGGCGCGCTGCCGCGTCGAGAAGCTTTGCAGGCGCTTTCCAAATTGGCCGTACTCGTCATGACATCACGTTGGGAAGGGCTGCCGATATTGGCGCTTGAAGCAATGTGCGCGGGAGTTCCAGTTGTGGCCATAGATGTAGGCGGAATCGGCGAGGCAATTGAAGATGGTCGGAGCGGGATTTTGGTAAAAAGCCGTTCTCCTGATGAATTGGCTAAAGCCGTAAAGCGGCTGACTCACGAGGAGTCTTTTCGAAAGTCCATTATCGTCGAGGCCCGCGAGAGGGTTCAGAAACTCTTCACGGAACAACGGATGATCTCGGAGATTCGAAAGGTCTATGAGGAAAGGACAACGACAAGTAGCTTAAAGCTTGGCGACGCGATACCGAGCTGATAGCGTGCTCGACAACCAATAGCGGCCCTTTTTTCTTCGCTTGCTTACGGTCGCGAGATAAAAGAAGGCACAGTTTTATTCTGGCTGTGTCGTCCAAATTCATCGTAACGGCTCGGCCGGTAACATCATAACGAAGAGATCGGGCACCAATCTGTTATTCGTCGGATCGAAAATCACTGAAAAACCTTGCGAGCACACCTGTGAATTGGGATGAGCTGTTCAATCGAAGTGTCGCGTTTTTTCGTTTACTTGCGTTGCCTATTGTCGCAATAACTGCTTGCGTTGCCGCCTGGCTGTCGCTCGTTGGCTACCGGATTGCTATGGAAATTCCGGTGTCCGCTGTTTTGCCCGAAATCGGTCTCGCTTATCAAATTGATCTTCGTTCCCTCCGACGAGGGCCGTTTGTGTCAAGCGGTGATGCCATATCGACGCCAGCCGCGTCTACGGCAATTTTGTGGGAGGACGGGAATCCATTGGGCCCAGCTCACAGTCTGCACCTGGAAGTTCGCGACCTGGGAGGTGGCCGTTTTTCCCATTGGGGAGAGAGCCTTATTTTCTCCGCTTCTGACAGCAGCGACCCAAGGGCCAATAATAGAAAATATGTGCTAGAGGTACCCCTTTATCTTCCTATCTATTACCCGCTTCTCCCGACGGCATTTCTCACGATCATGTTAATTCCCAAACGGCGCAAATTGGTGAAGGCAGTTCCCGCCAAGTGGCGCGTCGTTATGAACAATGGGTTCGTAGTGCGGTCCTCATATCGAAACTACTTTTTCTGGGGTGGCATACTGTTGCTTTGGGGATATTTCAATCTTGTCTTCTACATGTTGTTGCCTGGCCCGGTGCCGGCACCTGATACGTTAGGCTATCTCATCTGGTCACTCTATCGCACGGTTGGCTACCCAGCTTTGCTCGACACATATCGATTCTTTTTTCAAAGTTGGGAGAGTCTGCCCTTATTTCAATTAAATTTACTCCTGCTGGGATTGTTTAGCTTGTCTTACGCAATTTCTAGGTTATCAGGAAGCTACACCATTGGCTGGTTGTTTCTTGCGTTGGTGACAAGTGCCGGCAACATGCTACTGTCAGCTGCTGATATGTTGGCAGAAGCCTCTTTCTCTACGTTTTTTATGATGCATCTTGGATTTTTTTTTATTTTTCTAAACGGCGGTAGGTCCCATGTCGGATTACTTTGCGGGTTGGCCTTGGCCGCTACCATACTAATTAATTCAGTAGCGGTTGTACTGCTCGTACCATCAATTCTGTTCGCCATTTTCCTGCCAGACTTAAGAAGAAAAATGTTTATAATGATTTTTCCTGCCGTAATTGCGTGGTTGGCTCCCAGCGCTTACAACTATGCTCGCAACGGAGTATTTGAGAGTTCCATTGCAGCTGGCTATGCGTTGGCAGGGCATGTAGCATGGGGCATCCGCTCATACCCCGGCAGCGTTTTCGCGGAAGAAGCAAGACTCATTGAACGTCGGCTAACGCCTGTATTGATGAAACGCCCGGCCAATTTTCCGAACGTTGCGGCATATATCGACTATACAACAAATGAGTATAACACGCTGCTGTGGGGCAACATTGTACCGGAATTGCGAAATTACTATTCTGGAGTATGTTCTCAAGAAAACCCCTTGAAAGATCTGATCCGGTGTTCATGGAGGGAGTGCGAATCGCAGTGTCTGCTACAGCTAAATAGTACGCTTCTTCAACTAACCAAAGAGACGGTTTTCAGAAATTCAGCGCAGTACGCCTATCATGTACTGGCACATTTCTATGGACTGTGGAGAGACGTTTTTGCTTTTCACGCAGATTTCTTGAATGGTGCTAACAAACGCGCCGAATGGTTGCCGACGGCTTATAGTTCTGTGTCTAATAATTTTACTCAGAAACTACTTGGTTCTCCGCCAACATTTAAAGAGGGGTCACAGCGAGCAATTACAGTGTCTCGAATTGAAAGCAGTGCTGGAAAAAAATTCATTGATTTTTTGGTGCTGAGAAAAGTTTTTGACGGCTATGTGACTGACATAGTTTATCGCTCCGTGCCGCTTGGCCTTGTTGTTGGGCTTTTCGCCAGTATCTTGGTAGTCAGGTTGCGGAGAATATCATGTGCTGGTAGGGCGCTTTGCTACACGAGCCTGTGTGTGAATGCTTATTTTCTAGGGCATGCTTTGGCGCAACCTGTTCTACTTCGCTATGCGTGGAGAATGCAGGGTGCTGTTGCGGCTGTGCTATTTCTAGGAATATATCTTGCTATTAAAACATCGATCGCACTGATTTTGGCAAACAACAAATGGAACACTGTTAAGGTTATCTGACGGACGAATTTACGACCGAAAACAGAACGCTCAATGGATGACTCTAGCACAATTCAGCCATTAAAAAGCGGAGAAGATACATATTCGTCGGCGATGGCAACTGCCCATCGTTATATGGACTGGATGTTGTCTCCGTTTAAATCATATCTTCGTGGAAATATAGTCGAGGTGGGGATCGGCCACGGTAGTTACTATGAACGATTGGCACCATTGGGCAAATACTGGGGGGTAGATATCGATGAGCGCTCTATCCGTGCTGCCAAAGAGCGATTTCCTGACGGTCAGTTTGCGAGGGTGGATATTCTTCAAGCTGATTTTATCGTAGATCTATTACCTGCCAAGGCGGATTCGATTGTCAGCATCAATGTGCTGGAGCACGTGAGTGACGATTCGATCGCCTTGAAAAATCTTGTCGGCGCACTTAAGCCAGGGGGCAGACTCATGATCAGTGTTCCGGCAATGATGGGGCTCTACAATGACCTTGACCGCCTTGCCGGGCATCATCGTCGCTATTGCGTCGGTGACTTCAGGCGCATGCTGTTGGGTTTGCCCGTTCAAGTGGAAAAGCTTTGCTATTTCAACCCGATCGGCGGCGTCGGCTGGTGGGTAAATCGCTTTCGTCGACACGCTTCTTTGAACTCTGATGCGGTCAATGGCCAAATTGAGCTCTTTGAGCGGTATGCTTTGCCGTTGTCCCGGCTGCTGGACCCATTAACGCGAAGGTTTTTCGGACAGTCGCTCATTTGTATTGTACGACACCTATGATCTCGATTGTAATCCCCGCGTTTTGCGAAGAAGGAGCAATCTCTTCCACGGTGCGCAACCTAAAGGCCGTGCTCGAAAAGGCCGGGTTGTTCCCCTACGAGATCCTTGTAGTGGATGACGGTTCCTCTGATAACACTGCGCGACTGGCTCGGGAGTCCGGTGCCACCTTATTAACCCATCCTCATAACGTTGGCTACGGACAATCGCTGAAAGATGGAATTCGGGCTGCCCAATACGACACGATCGTCATAACCGATGCGGATGACACCTACCCCATCGAGAGCATTCCACTCTTAGTTCAAGAGTATCAAAAAGGCTTCGATATGGTGGTAGGGGCCCGCACGGGCGTGCATTATCGTGAATCCATCATCAAGGCGCCTCTTCGCAAGATTTTGAAGTCGATCGTCGAGTTCACCGCCACAAGAGAAATCCCCGACATCAATTCGGGTTTTCGCGTTTTTAGTCGCGCAACAGCGATCCCTTATTTCAATCACCTTTGTGACACGTTTTCTTTTACTACATCGATGACCCTGGCATATATGATGACGGGCCGCTTTGTGCATTACATTCCAATCGAATACTTTGAGCGCCGCGGCCAGACCAAGGTGCGACTTTTTCGTGACTCCTTGCGGACGTTGCAGTACACCGTGGAGGCGGCCACCTACTATAACCCGCTAAAAATATTTTCTCTCTTCAGCTTTATTTGTTTATGCCTAGCAGGAATGTCATTAGTCTTTGCGTTGATACTCCAGTTGGTCAGTTTATTTGCTCTTGGGGTGGGCGCGATATTGTTGTCGGTGTTGATGTTGGGATTGGGTCTTCTTGCCGTTCTGCTCAAACAAATTATGGATCACGACCGCTTTAGCTTCGATGTCCCACATAATATCAACGAGAATAAGAAATAGCGGGATATCCTGCCGCAAACTATGTGTGGTATTGCTGGAGTTTTCCAACGTGACACTAGTCCTGTAGATCAAGCAGTAATTCGCCGAATGACGGATCAATTGGTCCACAGGGGGCCGGATGATTCCGGAATGTGGACCGAACACAACGTCGGATTAGGACACCGCCGGTTGTCAATCCGAGACCTGAGTTCTGCGGGGCGGCAACCAATGCTGGATCCATCGGGACGCGTGGTGGTTACTTATAACGGTGAGCTATACAACGATCGAGACCTGCGCAGGGAACTAGAGCGTGACTACGGGTTCAAATTTCGTACCCGTACCGATACAGAAATACTTCCCTTCGGCTACCTTGCGTGGGGAGAGGATCTGTTCAATCGTCTCGAGGGCATGTTTGCAATCGGTCTCTGGGACCGTGAACATCAACGACTGCTGTTGGCTCGAGATGGAATTGGTATAAAACCCCTCTACTACCACGCCGATGATATCAGCGTAGTATTCGCTAGCGAATTAAAAGCGGTGCTGGCAAGTGGCCGGTGTGTGAAAAAGCTCGACCCTGATTCGCTTCACACCTACCTCGCCGCTGGATTTTCCGGCCCAGGCTCCAGTCTTGTGCAAGGCGTAAAGCAGGTTCGGCCTGGTACCCTCTTGTCTTTTACTAAAGAGGGAAGCAGTGAATCCACGTTCTGGCGTCCAACCCGCACCGGCGAGATTACGTGTTTGAAACATGCGCTTGATGAATTCTCCGAGCTACTGCCTAAAGTAGTCCAAAGCCAGCTGATCAGCGATGTTCCCATAAGTCTCTTCCAGAGTGGCGGGATCGACAGCACCTTGGTGTCGCTCACCGTGAAGAACCTAAATGTGAAGCCACCACTATTCACGGCCGGGTTTCGCGATGCCTCTCACGATGAGTCAAATTTGGCGGCGGACGTTGCACGAGCCGCAGGCCTAGTCCATCATGTTTTGCCGATCGATGATGACCAAAATCCGATTGAGACATTCCGTGCTATCGCTCATTCCTTCGATGGGCAATGTGCGGATACAGGTTCATTTGCCTTCTATCGCCTGTGTGCTGAGGTGCGCAAGCACTCCCAAGTCGTTCTGTCCGGTGATGGAGGCGATGAGTTTTTCGCCGGCTACGACACCTATCGAGCCAGTCAATTAGCAGAGCAGATCTGGCCGTGGGTTCCAACGTCACTATTAGGTTTGGTCGGGCGATGTACGTACTATATCGGCGCGAGCGACGAATCGCGGTTGCCGGTTACAGCTGTGGTGTCTCGTTTCGCTCTTGGGTTAGCGTCTGGAGGACGGAATGCGCATATGCAATGGCGCCGTCTTATTCCGGCGTTTGTTTTATCTAGGTTATACGGCACGGAGATGCAACCTTTGCTCTCGACCAGCCCGTATGCAGAATACGAATCTTGCGCGGCCGATGTGAAAGGAAGTCCGCTGGACCGCTGGCTGGTCTCTGACCAGCGCTTTCACATCCAAAGCGTCCTGGCAAAGGTGGATGCTATGAGCATGGCTCACGGTCTGGAGGTGCGTGTGCCGTTACTGGATAGACGCATCATGGATTTCGCGGGCAGATGCGCGAACACGTTATTGCTACCGAAAAAAGGTCCATCAAAACTCCTGCTGCGTAAGGCTGCGGAGCGATTCGGCGCGCCGAAATCCCTCCTTTCCGCAAAGAAAAAAGGTTTCAACGTACCCATTGCCAGAATGCTCAGAAAAGAGCTGGCTGTATTATCGGATTATTGGCTGGAACGTAACCCAGACGTTCTATCGCCCTATTTAAATCCTGAAAGGCTGCGTGGACTTTGGCGTGAGCACGCACAAGGCAAAGCCAACCATGCGTTTGCGCTCTGGCCGGTGTTAATCCTGGCCGTGTGGCTGGGTAATGAACGAGCAGCAGCTCTAGCCTAACTGATCGCCTCAAAAAGGTATCACTTGTGGGACTCCAAAGCTCATCACCGAATGATGCGCCAACGCCGGGTATATGCAGATTTAAAAGCGGTCGGACGTTGGCATCGAAGGATCTCAAGCGATTTGAGGTTTAGAATTGCAAGCTCAAGCAGATAGCGCTTAAACACGTGTTGATCAGCAGCTATGAACTCAAACTGGGCTAGCGGCTATTTCTCCGACTGAATTGAAAGCCTCCTTCTCTAAAATGTTAAATCATCTATTGTCATTATTTTTAAATCGGAAAATTCCGATTTGGGCCCTTGTTCACGTTAGTTTATTTGTTGGTCTCGTGGTTTGGTCGATCCTTGAGGGGTTGGACAGGTCTGGATGGATTCTTATTACTCAACCAGTTGAACCGTTGCATGCCCAGAATACTCTCTTCGGGTATTCATTTATTCGGGAAGGGCAGGTTTTTCATAAGGAAAATTTTTCCTCTTTATTGCAAGTAGCATTTTTTTCCGGTGCGCATGCAGCCCCTGATATGTATTTTAGGCGACCCGTATACAGCTTTTTCGCCGCTATCTTGTCACCTTTTTCAGGAGTGTTTGGAGCTCTGATTCTGGTAAATATACTCGCTTGGGCATCTGGAGCATACTTGTGCTACAGATTGACATGCGCACTGTATAGAGATGATGTTGCTGCTCTATGGGCAAGTCTGTTTGCGATTACTGGCACTGGTTTTGTGCTCCATGGCCTGGATTTAAGCGCCCATTTGCTGTCGTTTGTTTTTTATATGGCTGGGGTGGTGTTGATCTATGAGTCAGGTGTATGGAAAAGGGAACTGAGCCTACGCGATCACCTAAGGATCGCGATCTTCTTGATGATCGCGTGCCTGCAATACAATACCGGAATTTGTCTAGTTGTTGGCTATTTCATAGTAAGCTTGCAACATAACCGATTACGTCACGTCATTCTAGCAACGATAGCGGCGCTCCTCGCGCAGCCACTGTGGGGGAAAATCATCGCCCTAATATATCAGCAACGCAGTGGTATTGAATTGAACAATCTCTCTCAAACTGAATACGAATATTTCACAAAAGCCATTCACCTTTGGGCGGAAATACTTCAACGGCGCCCAACCGAAGCGATTGGGTCGTTGTTTTCAATAATTTCATCTTTTGCTTTTTTCGAAATGCCGCTTGTTATTCTTACTGGTAGTATTGCCCTGATGATAGATTATAAATCGAGTCGTGATGGTCGAGAGAGGGTCTTATTTGCTTTGCCATATATAATCACGCCGATCGTTGCAGCCCTAACCTTTGCGACGTATGCCAAAGCTCGTGGTTATCTCATCTTTGGCATTTCCATATTCTTCTACGCTTCATTGGGGATGATTTTGTCAAGATTAATTAGATCAAAGCGTTCTGTCTGGTTGCCTTCATCATGTATCCTGCTTGTGATATCGCTTCTTTGGAATACGTCGCATTTTTTCAATTATCTCGGGCCAGCAAAGGCGTATTTTTTGGGATTGGATTACGCTGAAGGCTTGTTTAGATCTGTTTCGTGGAATGCCGTGAGCCTGACCGGCATAGAGCCAACTCCTCGAACCTTTGGTGGAAGCTCCACTCTCTCGGAGGCTGGTCTTTCGCGTATACTGCCGACAAATATCGTACCTGAACCGAGCAGTTTTAAGTACGCGCTATATGCCCAAGCATTGTTTGTGATCCTTACTATATATTTTGTCAAATTGGTCATGCGGTTTAATTGGCACCTCACGGGTGCAATATTTTTACTGCTTTTGACTTTTTCGGGTCTCTCTACCCGCCTAAAGATTAACGAGTCGGTCGCAAGCATAGACCAGGCGTACCAGCTTGAACCCGGCGATTCGCTTAAATACAAAATTGAATTATCCAGTCAGTTTCACGAAAACCTAACGTTAGCATTGCGTGAAGGCAAGATCGTCGCTTTGTTTTGCTCTTGCTCCCTAACTCTTGATCCACCAGAGGTGCGCATTGGTAGTCGACGAATACCGCTGGTCGAAAAGTTAAGTGAAAGAACATGGCTTATTGATTCAACCTCGTTACTCGCTTCCCTAACTTCTACCAATGGCAAGGAATTAGAGATTCAATTTCATGGGGTCACTGGTGGTTGGTTGGGTGGCTGGCAAAGTGTTGGATTGCCGGGAAGGTATGTTATAGCCACCCAGCGTTTAGGCCAGTCCAAGATCTTGCCGGCCGTAGAAATTCGTCTTCTGCACGATAAAAGCTTAGCGCCCATGATAATAGGCTTTTAGCTCCATGCGTTTGGGGATTAACTTACAGTTACGCTGCCATGGGGTAGCTAGCGTATTTGTTATGTTGTTGTACTTTGTCAAGTTCATTGGAGCCTTCGAAGTTGCTAGCGGGTAATTTTAAGGAGGCGGTGAAACTTTATCTCGGTGCCTCCTTGGTATCGACGAAAACCAGTCGGAAATCGGGGAATATTGGATGAGCGGCTTGAAAAAAGAACGCGACCGAAAAGTCGCTTCGGTCGTAGATTTGACGTCGAAAACCATTTCTGACTTCGGGGAACAGTGGGTTAATTATCAAGATAATCCTGGATACTACGGCTCAGTTGATTTGCTTCAAGACCTCTTTGGTCCCCTTTTGACACTGGACGCCGTGCGGGGCAGGCGTGTAGCGGATATCGGTAGCGGTACCGGAAGGATCGTTAATATGCTTCTGGATGCCGGTGCATCCCACGTGGTGGCCGTGGAACCGTCGGCTGCTTTTTCCGTGCTACAAAAAAATACAGGTACGTACGCTGACAAGATTACCTACATCAATGGGAGGGGAGAATCTCTACCATCCAACTTAACTTTGGATTTCGTTGTATCTATAGGTGTAATACATCACATTCCTGAGCCAGAAGTAGTGGTTGCGGCAGCCTACCGCGCATTGCGACCTGGTGGTCGTATGTTTGTTTGGCTCTACGGCCGTGAGGGCAATGAAATATACCTGCGATTTGCTGCGCCTATAAGGGCAATTACGAAGCGTTTTCCACATTCCTTGTTGATGGCCGTATGTTCTATGCTGAACATTGCTCTCGATCTTTACATTTTCATGTGCCGCTATCTTCCGCTGCCGATGCGTCATTACATCACTAATGTCGTCGCGCGGTTCCCCAGGTCCGTTCGCAAATTAACCATTTATGATCAGTTGAATCCGGCGTACTCCAAGTACTATTCCAAGCAAGAGGCAGAAACTCTTCTAAAAAAAGGTGGGTTTTGCAACGTGTTATCATGGCATCGACATGGCTATAGTTGGTCAGTTGTAGGGCAAAAGCCGCAAGAATAATTGGCCATCACCATTGCTAAACCCAAGGTCGCGGTCCCTACTTTCTTTCAAGAGCGTGTTTTTCCTTGGTCTGATCATCCTGAGTAGCTGGTTGTTTTTGGGATACCGGCTGAACAATCTTTCCGATCCCGGTTGACTTGATTCGGCAATGATGGCTACTTTGACGGGCAATTTACGCAAGCAATTCCTCGCCCGGCATCGCTGGAACTCTCAAATAGTTTTGTGATCGGGCCCCGAGCGGTTAGGGAGGGATGGTGTTCGTCGAGCGTGACAACAAAAACAATTGATTATTTGGATGCAGCCCAAACCAGCTACCGGCAAGCGCGCCAACAGCATTGGAATTCTGTCGCCCGAAAATTGGCAACGCAGACGAGTTGGGGCGACGCGTATCACGAGCGGCTGGCGCAGATTTACCAAAGTTTGGTCCCACCAGGACAGTCGGTTCTGGAGATCGGCTGCGGACGCGGCGATCTGCTCGCCTCGCTTAAGCCCGCGTTCGGTGTCGGTGCGGATTTTTCGGAAGAGATGCTCCGGGCGGCAAAGCAACGCCACCCCGATATTGCATTTATCCGTGCGGATGCTCATGTTCTAAACATCGCTCGCAAGTTTGATGTCATCATCCTCTCGGACTTATTCAACGACCTGTGGGATGTTCAAACCGTATTGCAACAAGTGGCGAAACTGACCACGCCGCACACCCGCGTCATCATTAATTCCTACAGCCGATTGTGGGAACCGATTCTCCGGGCCGCCGAATGGATGGACCTGGCCAAACCGACCTTGGATCAAAATTGGCTGACGGTAGAGGATGTCAGCGCTCTCCTCAATCTCACCAATTTCGAAGTCATCAAGCAGTGGCCGGAGATCATCTGGCCGCTGCGAACCGGATTTTTTTCGGATTTGTGTAACCGCTATCTCGTGAAGCTGTGGCCGTTTAAGTACTTTGCATTGACCAATTTCATTGTCGCGCGGCCCCAGCCGCACGTTGAGTTCTCCAAGCCGGGGTTTTCGGTCTCGGTCATAGTTCCGGCCCGCAATGAGGCCGGCAACATCGCGGAGATCTTTAACCGTGTGCCGCGCATGGGCCGCTCGACAGAGTTGGTCTTTGTCGAAGGCCACTCACGCGATGATACTTACGCGGTTATTGCAGCGGCGATTGCCGCCCATCCGGAGTGGGCTTGTCAGTTGGTACGTCAACAGGGCACCGGCAAAGGCGATGCGGTTCGCTTAGGGTTCTCCTTGGCCAAGGGCGAGATTCTAATGATCCTCGACGCCGACTTAACGGTGCCGCCGGAGGATTTACCGCGCTTTTATGAAGCGCTCCGCTCTGGCAAAGGGGAGTTCATCAATGGCGCCCGCCTGGTTTATCCCATGGAGAAACAGGCCATGCGCTTTATCAACCTGGTTGGCAACAAATTTTTTAGTTTGGCTTTTTCTTGGCTGCTGGGCCAACCAGTTAAAGATACCTTGTGCGGCACGAAAGTTCTGTGGAAAAAAGACTACGATCTAATTGCAGCCAACCGAGCCTACTTTGGCGACTTTGATCCCTTCGGCGATTTTGACCTTTTATTTGGCGCGGCCAAGCTTAATCTGAAAATACTCGATTTGCCGATTCGCTACCGAGAACGCACCTACGGTACGACCAATATCCAGCGTTGGAAGCATGCCTTGCTGCTCTTCAGAATGGTTTTCTTCGCTGCCGGGCGGATCAAATTCGTTTGAGTCGTTGCCGCTAATGCTAAAATCATTACTGGCTCATCCTTTGACGCGAGGGCTGGACCTTGACGATCCGCGCACGACGGCGCTGAGGCGTCGAATTATCCAAGAGAAAACTTTTCTTCGGCAGATTTACCAGGAATGGTATTCAATCCTAGCCAGCGATCTGCCGGCCGGCGCGGGAGCGGCCATCGAATTGGGTTCCGGCGCCGGATTCCTCAGGGACTTTGTGCCGAACCTGATCACTTCGGAGGTGTTTGGATGTGTGGGCGTCGATATCGTTTTAAGTGGCCTCGACTTGCCAATTAAGCCAGCTAGCTTACGCGCAATCGTGATGGTCGACGTCCTGCATCATCTCCCTCAAGCGCGCGGTTTTTTTCGCGAGGCTGCGCGCTGCGTTAGACCGGGTGGTGTCGTGGCGATGATTGAACCATGGGTGACGCCCTGGTCCCGGCTGGTTTACACCCGTATGCATCACGAACCCTTTGATCCAGAAGCGCCGGCGTGGGAATTCCCCGCCAGTGGTCCGCTCTCCGGCGCTAATGGCGCGTTGCCGCACATTCTTTTCGCCCGTGATCGAGCGCAGTTCGAGCGTGAATTTCCTATGTGGCGCATCCGGACCATTGAGCCCATGATGCCGTTTTGTTATTTGGTATCCGGTGGGGTGTCTATGCGCGGTCTGATGCCTGGTTGGAGTTTTAGCTGGTGGCGTGGTTTGGAAAAACTACTCCACCCCTTAACTGGCGAGCTGGCGATGTTCGCTCATATCGTGTTGCAGAAGAGAGTTTGAAGTATGCTTTATCGGCACTTGAACGGCGCGTCTTGACGGCGCGGAAATTCACTTAGAATTTTCGAACGGAGTGGTAAGTAAAATTACTTTGCGATATGAGGATTTGAGTATATTGGCAAAGCACTATCCGATGTGGCACCAATTAGAGTTGCTCCGCACTTTGGCTCATGAAAATCGAATAAGACCGTGAAAAAAGCGCTCGTTACCGGCATTACCGGGCAAGACGGCTCCTACCTTGCCGAGCTTCTTCTAAGCAAAGGCTATGAAGTGCACGGTATCGTGCGCCGCGCTTCGACGTTTAACACCAGCCGCATCGATCATCTGTATCAAGATCCCCACATCAACGACGTGCGCTTATTTTTACACTACGGCGACATCGCCGATTCGACGAATCTAGTCAAGTTGCTTTATAGAATCCAGCCGGATGAAGTCTATCACTTGGCGGCGCAGAGCCATGTGCGGGTGAGCTTCGACATTCCAGAATACACCGGAGACGTGACCGGACTGGGCACGGTGCGGATTTTGGAGGCGATTCGCGAAACCGGTCTCAAAGCGAGGTTTTACCAGGCGAGCAGTTCGGAAATGTTTGGCATGGCCCAGGAGACTCCGCAGCGGGAAACCACGCCGTTTTACCCCCGCAGTCCCTATGGGGCGGCCAAGGCGTACGCCTACTGGCTCACGGTCAACTACCGCGAAAGCTACGGCATGTTTGCCTGCAACGGCATCCTTTTTAATCACGAATCGCCGCGCCGGGGTGAGACCTTCGTGACGCGAAAGGTCACGCGAGCGGTAGCGGATATAAAGAATGGCTTGGCCGACAAGCTTTATCTGGGAAACCTAGATGCCAGGCGCGATTGGGGCTATGCGAAGGAGTATGTGATGGCGATGTGGCTTATGCTGCAACAGGACGAGCCCGACGATTTTATTGTCGCCACAGGGGAGACCCATTCGGTGCGGGATCTGGTCGAGGAGGCGTTCTCCTATGCCGGACTCAACTGGCGCGAGCATGTAGAGATCGATCCAAAGTATTACCGCCCCGCAGAAGTGGACTTACTCGTCGGTGATGCGAGCAAAGCGCAACGCAAGCTCGGTTGGTCACCGCAAACATATTTCATGGACTTGGTGCATCTCATGGTTGATGCGGACTTGGCGGCGCTTAGGGGCGGAAGGAAGCAGGCGAGGTAAGCCAATGGAGTGGTTGGAGAAGCGAGTCGTTGTCACCGGCGGCGCCGGGTTTCTTGGTTCCGTCGTCGTCGAGAAACTCCGCCAGCGGGGTTGTCGAGAAGTGATCGTGCCCCGCTCCAAGGAGTTCGATCTGCGCGATCGCGATGCGATTATTCGCCTTTACGAGAAAGCGCGCCCAAGCATTGTTATTCACCTCGCGGCAGTGGTCGGAGGCATCGGCGCGAATCGGGCCAATCCTGGGAGGTTTTTCTACGACAACGCGATCATGGGAATCCAGCTGATGGAATACGCCCGGTTGTGCGAAGTGGAAAAGTTCGTTGCCGTGGGAACTGTCTGTGCTTACCCGAAATTCACGCCAATTCCGTTTAAGGAGGATGATCTCTGGGATGGCTATCCGGAAGAGACCAACGCCCCCTATGGCCTAGCGAAAAAAATGATGCTCGCGCAAGCTCAAGCGTACCGAGCCCAGTACGGTTTTAATGCGATCTATCTGCTCCCAGTCAATCTCTACGGGCCGGGCGACAATTTCGACATGGAGACCTCGCATGTCATTCCGGCGCTTATTCGTAAATGCGTTGAGGCGAAAGAGAGTGGATGCCGGGAAATTGTTCTGTGGGGCGACGGTTCACCTACGCGGGAATTTCTTTACGTCGACGACGCGGCGGAAGGACTTGCGCTCGCGACGGAGCGCTACGATGGTGATCTGCCCGTCAACCTTGGGACGGGTGAAGAAATTACCATCCGCGAACTCGCCCAGATGATTGCTGCAGAAGTTGGTTTTAACGGTGCAATCGTTTGGGATGAGACAAAACCGAACGGTCAACCGCGCCGTTGCTTGGATGTCAGTCGAGCACGGCAATTGTTTGGTTTCCAGGCGACCCATAGTCTGCGCGAGGGAATCGCCAGGACAGTTGCCTATTTTCAATCTCATCGCCAGGATTTTCGTCAAGTGTCGTACGTTTGATGAGCTCAACGTTAATGAAGAAATTCTCTAGTGCTTTTGCCATCGCTCGTAATCTTTGGATGTCACCGCTCTAGCCTGCGCAATATTGCCTCCGCTGCACCCGTTTGCATTTCGCGAGGGTGTTTTTTAGTTCGGCAACCGCGGAATCAATCAGATAAATTCACACGCGGGATCGGATGAAAGTCGCTCTCGTTCACGACTGGCTGACCGGTATGCGCGGCGGCGAAAAATGTCTCGAAGTTTTTTGCGAGCTTTACCCCGACGCCGATCTTTATACCTTGGTCTACGTGCCGGATCGTGTATCGCCGACCATTCGGCGCATGAACGTGAGGACCTCATGGCTCAACCGTTTGCCGGCGGCGCCGCGCTATTTCCGCTATCTTCTGCCGCTCTTTCCCAACGCAGTGGAGCGGTGGGACCTCAGCAGTTACGATCTGATTCTCTCCAGTAGCCATTGCGTCGCTAAGGGTGTCTTGCCCCATCATGCTCTCCATATCGCGTATGTGCACACGCCCGTGCGTTACGTGTGGGATTTGCATGACGCCTATTTTGCCGGTGCGAGCGGGTCGTTCTTAAGCCGTGTTGGGTTGTCGCTGTTTCGCGCTTATTTACAGAAATGGGATGTGAAAAGCGCCGCGCGGGTCCATCATTTTATTGCCAGCTCGGCCAACATCGCCGAGAAAATTGAGAGGCTGTACGGGCGGCAATCCAAAGTGATCTATCCGCCGGTGGATGTCGCTAGGTTCTCTGTCGGTCCGGACCCCCGACCTTTTTACCTGATCGTATCGGCGCTGGTGCATTATAAGCGGATTGATGTTGCCATCGAGGCCTTTAATGCGCTAAAACTGCCGTTAAAGGTTGTCGGCAGCGGGCCATTGCGGCGGAGCTTGGAACAACGCGCTGACAAAAATATTGAATTTCTCGGCTGGCTCGATGACGCGAAAATCGCCCAGCTTTACGCTTCTTGCCAAGCGCTGATCTTTCCGGGCGAGGAGGATTTCGGCATCGTTCCTCTGGAAGCGCAGGCGAGTGGCCGGCCGGTGATCGCGCTCAAGCGCGGCGGTTTGCTGGAAACCGTCATCGGCCTGGAGGAATCGCCGTCGGAGGAGAACCCAACGGGAATTTTCTTTGGCGAGCAGAATGTCGCAAGTTTGTGCGCGGCAGTGCGGCTTTATGAGCGCAACCGGCACAGATTTAAGCCCACACTCATTCGCGCCCGCGCCGAGCGATTTAGCCGGGAGAGATTTAAGCAGGAGATCGCCGCGCATATCGATTCTTGCACGCGCCAGAAACGCCACGGTGAGTAAGGCATGCTGAAGCAGCATAACGAATTTTTTAAGGGGCTCCTGTTGGGGAGCGACCTTTGCTTCATCAGCGTGGCCTGGTGGCTAGCGTTTTTCATCCGCTTCTATGCGGATATCTTCCCCGAGCCGGAACTCTTTGTTTTCCGCCATTACATGATCGGCTGGTTGGCGATACTCGTGGTATGGGCCGCGGTGTTTGAGGTTTGCGGCATGTACCGGCCGCGGCGCATCTCTACCCACCGCCGTGAGGTGATCGAGCTGATCAAGGCGTCGGGTCTCGCGCTTTTGATCTTCCTGGGAATCCTGTTCCTGGTCTACGAATTGAAACTGTCTCGCATCGTCGTGGTGATGTTCTGGTTCGCCAGTCTGTTCTTTCTAAACCTGAGTCATATTTTATTTCGCGAAGGGTTGCGTTTTTTGCGCCGACGCGGCCATAACCTACGCCAAGTGTTGATCGTCGGCATGCCGACCCAAGCCCGAGCCCTGCTCAGCCGGATCCGCTCTTATCGCCATCTCGGCATGCGCGTGGCGGGACTGTACCTGATCGAACCGAGTAACAGCGCCGAATTTGCGTCTGACATTAATTTAATCCGAGATCCGGATGAACTTTCGCAACTCGTGCGCCGCGGCGCGGTGGACCAGGTATTCGTCGCTCTGCCCCTGGCCCAGGCTTCGAAGTTAAAAGATGTTCAGGCTTGGCTTGGCGATGAGCCAGTGGCGCTCTATTTCGTTCCTGACCTCGACGAGCTGGCGACATTGCGCGGCAACGTCGAAGAATTCGACGGCCTGCAGATTATTAGCTTACAGGCATCACCGCACAACGGTTGGAATGTTTTGTCAAAGCGCGTCGTCGATATCACCGTCGGTGGTCTCGCGCTGCTGATCTTTACGCCGGTCATGGCCGTGATCGCCTTGGCGGTTAAGCTTTCGGCGCGCGGGCCGGTGTTTTATCGGCAAGAACGTATGGGTTTGGACGGCCGACGATTTCAAATGCTCAAGTTTCGCACCATGGTGGCGGATGCCGAGAAGTTGACCGGTCCGGTTTGGGCAACGGATAATGACCCACGCGTGACCCCTCTAGGGCGCTGGCTGCGGCAAACCAGTCTCGATGAGCTGCCGCAACTGATCAATGTTTTGCGCGGCGAGATGAGTTTGGTGGGACCGCGTCCGGAGCGGCCGCCATTGATCGACGAGTTTCGCAAGAGCATTCCCAAGTATATGTTGCGCCATAAAGTAAAGGCCGGCATGACCGGTTGGGCGCAAATCCACGGCTGGCGCGGCAACACCTCATTGGCGACCCGCATCAAATACGATCTGGACTACATCGAGAATTGGTCCCTGGGGCGCGATATCAAGATTCTTTTCTTGACCTTGCTGGGCGGTTTTCGCAACAATCGCACCAGTCACTCCTAAAAATCTCCCGTCGCAACCGAGCGCAGCGTGCAATGTTCAGGCGTAGATTTCCACCCGTAATTCAAAGGCGAATCATCACCGCAGCGACACAGAGTTCGCATGGTTCGACAGGTTCACCATGAGCGGCGGAAAGCCGCTCACCCTGAGAGTGTCGAAGGGTTCTCGTCGTCGTCGCGGCCTCGGTGAATTATCATCGTGCTAGGTTTTCGGTCTGAGTAAGAAATTCCACCACTTTGTCGACGCAAAAATTTTTAACCTGGTGCGAGTGGAGTGTCTACGGCGCTCTCTGCTTCTCGATTTTGTTGCTCGGGGTTGGGCGTTTAGATTTCGGTTTTTGGGACCTGAGGATGAGCGCTTGGAGCGTCTCGCGCACCACGTTGGGATTTTGGGTCATATTGAAATTCATTTTCGTGTGTCGCCAGGGCTGGCCGAGAATTAGCCGAACCGCCCTATTACCATGGGCGCCGCTAGCTTCATTCTTTGCGATCGTTACCTTATCTCTACTTCCCGATTTTCGTTCGGTGGGCGATTACCGTTACTTGGTCTTCGCCGTCGCCCATGCGGTGATGATCGTTGATATATTCGCCGACACCGGCCGGCAACGATGGCTCTTGCTTATCATGGCGGTTTCGCCGCTGGTATTCGTGGTGCGTGGTCTTATCGACGCCCCCGAAGTTTTTAATTTTGCCTTAAGCTATCGGTTTGACTATCCCTTAGACCACGCCAACACGGCGGGCTATTTGCTCGCGATGAGTATCCCATTGTGTTTGTATGTCGTCCAAGCTGAGCGGGGATGGCGGCGTTGGCTCGCAGCACTCTCTTGCCTGGGACAAATTCTGGCTCTGCTGCTTACTTATTCCCGCGGCGCGTGGCTGGGATGGATCGCGGCGATGTTTTTTTTCGGCGTCGCGACCAGGCAATGGAAATACTTGATCGTGACGCTAGTCGTCACGGCGACCTGCGTGGCGGCGCTGCCATCCCTGCGCCAGCGGGTCTATAGCGTAGTGCGGCCGCGCATCGATCCATCGCTCAGCGACCGGCTGCGATTGGCACAGGATGCATTTCGACTTGGCGTGGATCATCCGATTCTTGGCGTCGGTTATGGCCGGGGTCGGTTGAAGCAGGCCCTACGGAGTGGCTACCAAGGCACGGCAAGCGAAAACAGCCCGATTTGGCACACTCACAATGTTTATCTCGAGCTATTCGCCGAAACTGGACTGTTGGGTCTGGGAGCTTTTATCTGGCTGATCGTCAGCACGCTGCACCGGCTGCTTCGTGGTGCGCTCGCCCGCGCCACTCCCGAGCGGCTCGTTGGCTTGACCCTAGCGACGGCGTGGACCGCGGCGGCGGTCGCCGGTCTTGGCGATGTTCCGTTCTATCATCATGAGCCACGCGTGTTTTTCTTTACTCTTTTCGCGTTGTCCCATCTTTATTGCCGTGACGCTGGCAGGGAGTGCGGCCAAAAATTTTAGTGGTTGGCTAAATTGCCAAAGCATCTACTGTAGAAAGTTTTCCTTTCTCTCCTCTCCGTCGTTCAAGAACTGCAAGGTGTAAAGTTTGTTGTACTCCGCCTTGCGCGCGAGCAGTTCTTCGTGACTCCCCTCTTCGACGATGCAGCCATCGACCAAAACAACGATCCGATTCGCCTTGCGGATCGTTGAAAGCCGGTGCGCGATCACCAGCGTGGTGCGTCCCACCATGAGACGTTCGAGCGCGTCCTGCACCAGCTTTTCAGATTCGGAATCCAGAGCTGAAGTCGCTTCGTCCAGGATGAGAATCGGCGGATCCTTCAGGAGTGCCCGGGCAATGGACAAGCGCTGCCTCTCGCCGCCCGAGAGCTTAACTCCCAACTCACCGGTCGTGCTCTCATATCCGTTCGGCGTCGCCATGATAAAGTCATGGGCATGGGCCGCGTTAGCGGCGGCGATCACAGTATCCATGTCTTTCGAGCGATCGCCATAGGCGATGTTGTTTTTCACCGTATCGTTAAACAGAAACGTCTGTTGCGTGACAATGCCGATTTGGGAACGAAGCGAGGCGATCGTGACATCACGTATGTCAACGCCGTCGATCGTTATCTTTCCCGAGGTCACATCATAGAAGCGCGGTACCAGGTCGGCTAGAGTACTTTTGCCGACGCCGCTCACACCGACGATGGCGACCATCTCTCCCGCCTTGATTTTGAGGTTGATGTTTTTCAACACTAGGCGGCTATCATAGCCGAAGCTCGCGTCATGAAACTCGATTTCGCGGGAAAATGCCGGAGCAGGCCGCGCATCCGCGCGTTCCGCTACATCGGAGGGCGTGTCCAAGAGCTGAAAAACTCGATCCGCCGCGACCAATCCTTGTTGAATCGACGTGTTTGCGCCGGTGAGCTTTTTGAACGGCTGGTACATCAGAAACATGGACGCCATAAAGGCCATGAACTGACCTTGGGTTCGGCCGCCATTGATGACGCTATAGCCGCCGTACCAGACCACACCGCCAATGGCGAATGAAGAGAGCAGCTCCATGGTTGGGGGCATAATCGCTCTAGCCCGGCTGATTCTTAGGTTTTGCCTGAAAAGTTTCTCGCTTTCGAGCCGAAAACGCTCCCGTTCATATTGCTCCATGCCAAACGCCTTGACGATACGAGTTCCCTGAATGGTTTCCTGCATTAGGCCGAGAATGCCGCCCAGCGTGGACTGTCCCCGTCTAGCATATTTTCTAATTTTCTTAGTCACGTTCAGGACCGGGAGGATGGAAGCGGGGAAACCGACGAAGGCGATCAGTGCCAGCCACGGGTCCATGATGAAAGCGATGATCGCTAGGGCGATTACGGAGGTGGAATCGCGCATCAAGGAAGCGACGGTGCCGGTCAACGCCCCAGCTGCCACCGCTACGTCATTGGTGATTATGGAAATCAGCGTCCCGGTGGGATGGCGGTGAAAAAAAGCGAGCGAGAGGGACTGAATATGGTCGTGGAGCTGATTGCGCAGATCGGTAACCACCCGACCGCTTATGAAGGACGACAATTGCGCCTCGGCAAAATACATGACCCCCCGAACCGCGAATATGCCAACGATCGCGAACGGCAAAATGAACAGAATGGTTTGGTCCTTGTTGGCGAAAATGTCGTCAAAAATTTTCTTGGTGAGGTACGCAACCGCTCCATTCGTAGCGCTGTAAATCAGCATGCAAACCATAGCCAAAACGAGATGCGGCCACGCATAGGGTCTGAGATACTTAAGGAGCCTGAGATGATGGTTCACTGGTCGCTCGAGTTTGACACGGGGAAGGTGGACGGTCGAAACTTGCAAAGCAACCTGGGCGGTTAGAAGCAGCCACCGGTTGGTTTCAGGATGCCAAATTCACCAACAATTTCCGATTTTGGGAGTTGGGGCGATGTATGGGCCGGTAATCCTACCCGCGCCAGTGGTTTTAGTTCCCCCACGACTGTAAATTTGGTATCATAGCTCCGGTAAGACATCAACCCAAATGATTAATCAAGAGTACAAGGTCAACAAGCCCTGGGGCTACGAGCTCATATGGGCTCACACCGATCGCTACGTCGGCAAGATTCTGCATATCAATCAAGGCGAGTCGCTCAGTTACCAGTTTCACCGGGTGAAAGATGAGACGATCCGTCTGCTCAGTGGCGTGCTCGAAATGGATCTCGAAACCAACGGTGAGCGCCAGAAAATTCGCCTGGCGCCAGGGGAGAGCTTACACATCGTGCCTGGCATGAAGCATCGCATGAGCGCAGTGGAAGATTGCGACGTCTTGGAAGTTTCTACGCCCGAACTCGATGATGTCGTGCGTTTGGAAGACCGCTACGGTCGGGTGGACACGGATTCCGACAAGTAGATGATACGACTTCGCGGCCGCGGCGTTGACGTTGCCGCTGATTCTATAATCGCGAGGGGAAGTTCGCGCCGCTTTTTATGGGGTTCAACCCACGAGCAGCGGGGTCGATAACCTAACGCCAGATTGAACATAATATGGAAACACAGCTAACGCTTTCCGAGCGGCTCGTCGAACGCCAGCTCATCTCCGGCGAGGAGTTAGAGCGGGTCATGAAGGTTCAAGAAGAGCAGCAGACGCCATTAACCAAATTGGTTGTCGAGTTGGGCTTTCTTTCCGAAGAAGACTTGTTGCCGGTATTACACGACCATTTCGACCTGCCGGTGATGTCCCTTCGCGAAGTGCCAAATACCCCGCTACCGATCGAGTTGCCATCTGGAATCGGCGACTTCTTCAAGCTCGGGCGCATGGTCCCGATAAAAATCGACGGCCATGAGCTCGTCGTTGCCACCGCCGATCCGATGGAATTCTCGCGTTTGCATGCGATCGAAATGGCGACTGGGTTGCCGGTACGGCCGGTGCTCGCTCGGGAAAAGGAGATATCGGCGCGAATCGAAGCGCTGTACAGCAGCAACTACGCGCCCGATGGCAGTCAAGAAGCCACGGCGGAGTCGCTCGAAGGTATCGGCGACGATGAAGATGTCGCCCATTTGCGCGACATGGCGTCCGAAGTTCCGGTCATTCGGTTGGTCAACCAAATGCTCGTGCGCGCCCTTGAAAGCCGAGCTTCGGACGTGCATATCGAGCCCTTCGAGAACCAGCTCAAGGTACGCTACCGCATCGACGGTATTCTCCACGAAATCGAATCGCCGCCCCGTCAACTGAAAGCGGCGGTTATCTCGCGGCTGAAAATTCTCGCTCAACTCAATATCGCCGAACGGCGACTGCCCCAGGACGGCCGGATTAAGACCCGCTTAGCCGGCAAGGACGTCGACCTGCGTATCGCGACGGTGCCGACGCTTTACGGTGAGAGCGTGGTCATTCGTCTGCTTGAACGGGGCCAGATCTTTACCCAACTCGATACGCTCGGTTTTCCGCCGGTGCTGCTGGCGCGCTTCGACGAGATGATCTTGAAGCCGCATGGCATGATTTTGGTCACCGGTCCGACCGGCAGCGGTAAGACAACAACGCTCTACGGCGCGCTGCAGAAGATCAACGATCCTGGCAAAAAGATCATTACCATCGAAGATCCGGTTGAATACCAATTGAGCGGTGTCAACCAGATCCACGTCAAACCGCAGATCGGTTTGACCTTTGCCAACGGTTTGCGCTCCATCGTGCGCCAAGATCCCGATGTCATCATGGTTGGCGAAATCCGCGACGCGGAGACCGCCGAGATCGCCGTGCAGGCGGCGCTCACCGGTCACCTGGTTTTTTCCACGCTGCATACCAACGATGCCGCGGGCGCGATCTCGCGTCTGTTGGAAATGGGCGTGCAAGATTACTTGCTTTCGTCGTCGCTGCTTGGGGTGTTGGCGCAACGGTTGGTGCGCCGGCTTTGCCCAAATTGCCGCAAACAGGTGCCGTTCACCGGCATGAACGGCGCGTTGCCGGAACTGGAATCTCAAAATGGTACTATTATTAGGACCGTTTATGAGGCGGTGGGTTGCGAGGCGTGCAGCGGCACCGGCTACCTGGGCCGTGTCGGTATCTATGAATTGCTGCCCGTTACCTCGGAGCTGTGCAAGGTGATCGTCCAGCGGGCTGACGCCGGAGTGATTCGCAACTTAGCGGTCCAGCAAGGTATGCGTCTGCTCAGAGACGATGGTTGGGACAAGGTCAGTCAGGGCATCACGACGTTGGCCGAAGTGCTGCGGGTGACCAGGGAAGAATCATAGAAGCGGTTCAAAGGTTCAAGAGTTTAATCTAATAATTCCCCGCAGCTTGCTGCGGGCACCATTTAACTGGGGAATCCAAAGGGGGCGAGCATCCCCTTTGGTCGCGTGCGGGGTTAATACCCCGTACGCGAAATGCGCCGTTTATTGAGCTGTTCCGACTTTCTACCTGGAACCTTTGAACCGTCAATGGAATCTAAATAATTATGGCATTTTTTCAGTATCGCGCTGCTGACCAGGCGGGCAAGGTCGTTGAGGGCGTGATGGAAGCCGACGCTGAAAACAGCGTGGTGCTCAGGTTGCGCGAAATGGGCTGCATCCCCTTGCGCATCGCCATGCCGAGCGAGCGCGCGATCAGCGCGGTACGCCAACAGCCGCTCTTTGCCAAGCGGCGAGTCAGCCCGCAACAGCTGCTTCAGTTTACCCGTGAGCTGGGTACGCTTTTAACTGCCGGACTGCCGCTCGATCGCAGCCTATCGATCCTCGGTGGCCTGTTCGAGGGTAGTGAGCTCAGCAAAATTCTCCACTCTTTAGTCGAAGCCGTCCGCGCCGGCAAATCACTCGCCATTTCCATGGGCGAACATCCTGATGTCTTCCCAAAAATTTACGTCAACATGATCCGCGCCGGGGAGGCCGGCGGTATTTTGGAAAACGTGCTGCGCTATTTAACCGAGTACATGGAAAACACCTTGGCGCTCAAAGAAGACATCAAATCGGCGCTGATCTATCCAGTTATTTTGGCCACCGCCGCCGGACTATCGTTAATTGTTTTGTTCATATTCGTCATCCCAAAGTTTGCCACGATTTTTCGAGGCAACAGCAAGGCGATCCCCTTGATCACCAAGATCGTTATAGATTTTAGCCAGTTTTTGTCGCAATACGGCTGGCTCATATTATTGGTCCTCTTCGTGCTCGTTGCCTGCGGGGTGTTTTATATAAGAAGTCCGGAGGGGAAAAGCGAGTGGGACCGCTTACGTCTGCACAGCTGGCTGCTCGGCGATTTGGTGAAAAAGTTCGAAACCGCGCGCTTTTGCCGGACCCTGGCTGCCTTGTTGAAAGGCGGCGTGCCGCTGCTCGAAGCGCTGGGAACGGTTCAAGGCGTAGTCGGTAACCGATTGCTGGTGCTCGCCATCGGCCAAGTTCAGGTGCGGGTGCGTGAAGGCAAAGGCATGGCACGGCCCCTGAGCGAAAGCGGACTGTTTCCGGCGCTCGCGCTCAACATGATTGCGGTGGGCGAGGAAACCGGTAAACTAGATGGGATGCTCGCCGAGGTTGCGAGCTATTACGACCAAGAGGTAAGGAGAACGACCAAAAGTCTAACGGCATTGCTAGAGCCGGCGCTAATCCTGGTGATGGGGTTAATCATCGGCATAGTAGTTATTTCCATGCTGCTAGCCATATTTAGTATCAATGACATATCATAATAGAAAACGCTTGAAGGATGAAAGTGGCTTCACGCTGATCGAGCTGATCATCGTGGCTACCATAATAGTTTTGCTGGCTGGGCTGGTGCTGCCGCAGTATATCAAGCAAGGCGAAAAAGCCACTGCCAAAGCGGCCAAAGCCCAGATCGAGAGTTTCGGCGTCGCGCTGGACACCTTTCGCCTTGACGTTGGCCGCTATCCGACGACCCAAGAAGGTCTTCAGGCGCTGACACAGAAGCCGGGGGGAGTCGATCGTTGGGACGGGCCTTATCTCAAGAAAGATGTTCCGCCCGATCCTTGGGAGAAGCCCTATGTCTATAAAAGCCCGGGAGATCATGGTCCTTACGACATTGTTTCCTACGGCGCCGACGGTGCCCCCGGCGGTCAAGACATCAATCGAGATGTTACCAGTTGGGAAAGATAAGCGCGGTTTTACTCTCATCGAACTGGTCGTGGTGCTGGTGCTGATCGGTATCAGCTTGGCGATCATCGCGCCCAACATCGCTAAAGGACTGCAAGATCGCGAGGTGCGGGGCGCGGCGCTGAGTATGGCGGCGATGGCGCGGGATTTACGCAGCCGGGCGCTTTTCGACGGCGTACCTCAGCAGCTTGTCGTCAACTTGTCGCAGGGCAGTTACGTGGTCGCGCGCACCAGGGAAGTCCACTTGCCGGCGGACGTAAAGTTCCTGTCGGTCGAGGGCGGTGAACCGGTGGACCGCGATACCAAGCGATTTTATTTCTTTCCCAACGGCAGCAGTCTGAGCGGCGAAATCGTTTTGGCGGATAGCGACAAAGCGATCTCGTATCTGATTCGATTAGAGCCTCTCACCGGCAAGATCGAAGTGTCGCGCGGCAATGATTCGTGAGTATCAAGCCTCAGCGCCACTTTGAACCTGGATTGCGCAGTTGAGACTGAATTTGCGAGTGGGGCGCGAACCTTCCGTAGTGAAGACAATGGGTCTGTGTTTCTAAGCGGACAGCGATCATCGGTGCGTTGCGAGATGTGGTCGAATCCAAATCGTCACCATGCCAACTGCGAATAAAGACTTTGCAGCGTCACGCTTGGGTGTCTTCACTACTCCAGGCTCACGCCTCGCTCGGCCCCTGCTACTTTGCAACTGCGGAAACCGGGTTGAAAAGGGCTTTACGCTTCTCGAAGTCCTGATCGCGATGACGATCCTCGGACTGGGAGTCGTGATGTTATTGCAAATTTTTTCTCAAGGATTGCAGCTCGGGGCGCGCAGCACCGCGCGCACGGAAACCATCGCTACCGGCGCCCGAGTCATGGACGAGTTGCTGGCGCGACGGACGCTCTCGGACGGCGCCCAAACCGGTAGGCTCGCTGCCAACGGCCGTTGGAACGCGCAAGTCCAAGCCGTGCGCGATCCCTCGCCAACACGCGATTTGTCGAGCAACTGGGAGCTCAAAGAAGTTGCCTTGGAGGTGACCGTCGTCGAATCCGGGCTTGAGCGGCGCATTGATCTTAAGACCCTGCGGCTGAGCAAAAAAGGGTCGCCATGAGTTTGGCCTCGTTCTTATTTCTATTTATATCGCAAAAGAACGGTGGACGAAGCCACCACCGCGAAGCTGCTTCGAGCGGTTTCACGTTGATCGAAGTGGTGCTGGCGCTCACCATTTTCGCGCTCATGGGAGGGATTCTTTACGGCGCGTTTTCCCTCGGCCACAACGCCGTGGAGAAGTCGGAGGCGAATTCAGCGCGTAATCAAAAACAGCGGGCCATTACCGAGTTGCTCGGCAACTACATCCGCTCCACCTTTCCCTATAAAGAGTCGGCGCAAGATCAGACGGTTTTTTTTACCGGCGAGAGCGATAGCGTGACTTTTGTCTCGGCCTATTCGCAAGCGATGGGTGGACGAGGCATGGCAACGATACACCTCAGCAAGGAGGAGGACGGCGATCATCGTGCCGCGCTGAAGGTCGGAGAAACCGCGCCGGTGCGCATCAGCGCGGAGGCGGGCGCGGCGGGTCAAAGTCATAGCCTAACGCTCCAAGCCGATATGCGTGAGATCCGTTTCGCTTATTTGGACCCGCAAGCCGAGGATGAAAAATGGGAGGACCGCTGGGACGGCCGGGAGCGGCGCGTGCTGCCGCGAGCGGTGGGTATTAGCTTTCTTAACGCGAACGGCGAGGAAGTCCGCTGGATTTTTCCGTTGATGATGACCGTGCTGGGGCGGTGACTATGACGCTGAAAGCCGTTGTGAAGAAGCGCGAAGCGAAAATCGCGAACCAGCAGGGAGTTGCCCTGATCGTGGTGCTGTGGATTTTTGTTTTTCTGTTCGTCGTGGCCTTCGACTTCAGTGCCTCGGTGCGCGAGGAAGCCACCGCGGCGCATCGTTTCAGCGACGAAACCCAAGGCTACTACCTAGCGCTCGCCGGCTTCGAAAAAGGGCTTTACGATTTTCTCCACCAACAACCCAACGTGCCGGTGCAGTCACCGGAGCCCAAAAAAAACGATCTATTCGACGGCAATTGGCGCGAAGAAAGTTTTGGCGGCGGGGTGTTTCGCGTCCGCCTCATCGATGAAGGCGGGAAGATCAACATCAACCGGGTGAACGAAGAAACCCTGCGGCGGATTTTCACCAATCTCGGCATAGACGATGGGCGCCGCGACATTCTGGTCGATTCGATCATGGACTGGCGCGATCCGGACGAGTTACACCGGACCAACGGCGCCGAGAACGACTACTATGCCAGCCAGTCAGCGCCATACACCGCGAAAAACGGACCCTTGGACAGCGTCGAGGATCTGCTTTGGATTCGCGGCATGACCCCCGATTTGTTCTTTGGCTATGGCGATGGCAAAGATGCGGCGCCGGCCGACGCGCCGCGCATCGCGCTCAAAGATATTTTCACCGTGGATAGCCCCATTGACCGCGTCAATCTGCGTACCGCATCGGCTGAGGTCATTCATGCGGTAATGGGGATTCCGCTGGAAAAATCTCGCGGCTTCATCGAAGAGCGGAAAAAATCCTCAGAAAAAACTCTCGCTGACTTGTTGCCGCTGCTCGGTCTCGGTTCCGGCGACCCGGCATTGCGGCTGTTTATCTTCACCAATCCGGCGGTGGTCGCGGTGGAGGCCGAGGGAAAATTGGCGGATTCCGCCATGCGCCGGAGGGTCAAAGGCATTGTCCGCCTGGGCGGCGCAAGGGGGTATGAGCTCCTGCGATGGCTCGATCGCGACTTTTCCCTACCGCAAAGTTAAATCATACGCTACAATACGTTTACAAATGAGGTTCTTCCGGATTTACTGTGAAATTGTTTGCACCACGAAGGACACGAAGCTGGGAGTTTTAATTATCCGAGCCGTTCGTGCTCTTCGTCGTGAACATGACAAACTGAACTTGATAATTTATCCACACAAAAGCCTGACGAACCACAAATGATTTCACCCGGTGGGATGAAATCTTAAGGCAAAAAAGTCAATGAACGCTTTGCGACAACTACAGGATCTGACCCGCGCCGATTTTCTCCGCAGCGTGGGGCTGTATCTGTTGAGCGACCGCGTTATCATGGTGCGCCTGCGGAAAAGCTTTCTCAGCGTGTCGATGGTCGAGCTGGAGGAGCGAGAATTACCCGTGAGCGATAATCGGGTGATTTCGGCGCTCACCGGATGGGTCGCCGAGGATGTCAAAGAGATCGCGCTCAAAGCCGAAAACGACGCGCGCGAACGAGCCCTTCGCCAGGCAATCGTGTCGTTGTTACCGCACTTTAATGCGGCGCGGGACGCCATTTACCTATGCGTGCCGCAAGAGCAGGCGATCGTGCAGCAGGTGTTCCTGCCGCTGGCGGCGGAAGGCAATCTGCGTCAAGTGCTCGAATACGAGATCGAACGGCAACTGCCGTTCAAGCGTGAAGATATCTATTTCGATTTTCTTCCGGTTGGCAAAAAAGGCGAAAAACTTTGTGTCTATGTTTTCGCCACTCCGAAAAAGAACCTGGCCAGCCTGCTCAATATGCTGGAATCGTTCGGCATCAAGCCCAACGGCGTGGAAACGACGGTCACCGCGTTGGCGAACTATTTGCTCTTCAGTGAAGCTGATGAGAGCGATAGTGCCGCGCTAATCGCTGGCCACAGGTCACATTGGGAGATGGTGGCGGTAAACGCCAAGGCGGGGGGCTGGAAGCCGGCCGCCCAGTTGTTATCTACCCATCAATTTCCCGTAAACGAATGGGCTCAGGGTAGCGGCAAGGCGATTCTCCATGAGTCGCTGCGCGAAATAAAGAAAATTTACCGCTGTGGTGATCTGAGCGCTCTGAACGGTATGGCGGAAGGTCCGCTCGCCGCGGCGGAGGATCTCGCGGCGTTAGGCGCTCCCAGGCTCGAATCCGCGAAGCGAATCACCAACCCGGAGACCTTGCCGGCCATCGGCGCTGCGCTGCGCGGCATCCGTGAGGCGTCGTTAAGTGGAAACTTTTTGGCCACCGACGCCACGGATCGAGGTGGCCGGAAGACAATGTCCACACTCAATGCGGTACTTTTTGGGCTGCTAGTCTTAGCTCTGATTGTCTGGGGTGTGAGCTTCCCGGTGAAAGACGAGTTGCGGCTGCGCCAGTTGCAAAGCGAGAACCAGAAGCTCGATCCGTCTGTGGAGGTATTACGCCGCGAGGAGAGTCAGCTCCAACAGCTGCGCAAGGAAGCTAGCTTTCTCAGCGACTTCGAACAGCGCCGCGGCGAAGTGCTGAGAATTTTAGACGAGCTATCGAAGCTTGTGCCGAATAACGCGTATTTTTCCAACCTGCGCTATCGCACCGGCGTGTTGGAAATTCAGGGTAGCGCTGAAAATGCTTCGACTTTGATCCCGCTGTTGGAGCGCTCGGCGCTATTCGAGCATGTAAACTTCAACGCGCCATCGAATCGAGGCCGCGACAATCGGGAAACCTTCTCGCTCAAGGCCGACCTTGAGAAACTCAAAGCGGAAGCAGCTAAGGAAATCACTTCTGTACCGAGCAAAGACGGACGTACGGAGCCAACCAAGGAAGTCCGCCAACCCAGCAAAGAACCGGCGAAGGAGCCGGCCAAGGAAACCAAAAGCAAGTCATGAGTAATTTTTGGCAGCGGCTATCCAAGCGGGAGCGCGGCTTGGCGCTCCTTACCGGATTGATCATTTTAGTTTTCATTGGAAAGTTTGCGGCGCTATCGCCATTCCTTGAACGGCGTCAGTGGGTGCGGAATCAACTGGAAAGCCAGCCCCAGCTACTGCAAAAAAATCTCCGTTACCTTGGCCAGAAAGAGCTGTTGCAGTTGTCGTTGGATTCCGTGCGCGGGCAGATCAAGGCGCAGGAGCCGAAGTTACTCACGGGAGACACGCCGTCGGTGAGCGCCTCCGATTTACAAGAAACCGTGCAGGCGATGGCCACGCGTGAAGGGACGCAAGTGATTACTACACGCGTGCTCAATCCCGAACCAGCGGGAACTTTTTCCAAGATCGGCATCCAGATGGAAATTGGCGGGCAAATCCAACAGATCGCTAACCTGATCCGGGGAATCGAAAGTTCGCCAAAACTACTAGTGGTCGATGAGCTTAACGTGCGCTCGCTGTTTCGTCCGGCCGGGTTGCCCCAACCGCAGGGCGTGCCGGCCGTGATCCCGCAGAACTTGCGGGTAAGTTTGACGGTCATCGGATTCGCCCGGTCTCAGCCGGCTAGCCCAGCGGCTGGCGGCGGGGCGGCAAAATCCTCCCCAGACAAAGATACGTAGACGTGGTGCGCTATGCTAAATGTTTAAATTTTTTCGTGTTCTGCGCAAATTTTCCGGGGCGGCGATGCTAAAGAGCTGACTTGAAGAGAGAATTTGAACTCACCACGAAGGACACGAAAGGTTTGATAACCAAATCGCCTCACTTTCCGTCCTTCGTGGTGAAAACCACTGCCCCACGCAGTTTGACTGACGCTACTTGGCTCTTGCCTCCAAAATCCGAAATCCGGCAAAAAACCTCCCCAAAATTATCCCTTTTCAAATATATAACGAGATTGTATAATTTGGGTTATAATTTGAAGTTGGCCACCAACGAGCGTACCTTCAACCACTTTGGAACCCTAAGAAGGCCGTAGGAAAAAGTTTATTCTGACACGATCGACATTGCTTAGTGTTGTGTTCGCGCTCGCCATTGGGGTGGTCGGGTGGAGCACCTACTGGTCGTGGAAAACCGGTCCATGGGATTTACCCGCCCCAGCTAAGTCAGCTGGTAAAAATGTGATGACGGAGAATCAAGCCCCCCCGTCGATAAGGCCGCCTGTCAATACCGACGTCATTGTAACTAAAAATTTATTCGATCCCGAACGGGGCGCCGGCGCGACGCGCGAGGCCGAAGAGAGCTCGCGCGCTTTTCAACGGTTGCGCGGCATGATCCTGATCGGGACGGTTATTATCGGCAATAACCGCGTAGCGGTTTTACAGGACGGCACGACTTCACCGGGCGCCGGCCCGCGTCCTAGCGCGCAACCCGCGGCGCCCATGCGGCTTAAGGTTGGCGACAACGTTGACGGCTTCAGGCTAACCGAGATTGCCGATAAACGCGTGGTCTTTGCTAAGGACGCCTCACGGGTGGAAGTTTTGTTGGATTATTTTCGCAAGGTTGAGGCGGCGCCGCCGCCGAGGCCTGCGGTGCCGGGGCAAGTCACTGCGCCGCCGACACCTGTGAAACCGGTGCCGCGAGTGGTGCCGAATCTACCGCGCCGCGGGCAGATTCCGGTACCGACCAATCCAAACCCAGAGTCGTGAGCCGGAGGAGGATTTTGATGTTTCGAAAAATCATCACAGGACATGCCGCGCTAATTTCACTCGCGGCGCTGATCGCGCCCCTTGGCGCACAGCAAGGTCCGCTACCCGCGCAACCCAATCCGAGCGCGCCGCAAGCTGCCCCAGGGACACCGCAGCCCGGAGCGCCGGCCAATCAAGCGACACCTCCGGTGACACGGCCACCAGTAGTGCCGCGGCGCATTCCGGCGCCGGCCCAAGCACCGGGCGCTCAAGCGGCACCGCCGGTCGCTCCTCAAGCGCAGGGTCAAACACCCGCTGGGCCGACACCACAGCAGCCGCCCGGACCGGCGGTCGGAGTGGGGCCACAGGAAGCCGCTGCACCGACGCCGCCGATTCCGCAGCGTCGCGCAGCGCCGGCGCCATCGATGCCGTCAGGCGGCATGGTTTCGCTCAACTTCAATCGCGCCGACCTGGTCGAGATCATCCATATCATCGCGCAGCAACTGCGCCTCACCTACACGATTGACCCCGAAGTCAAGGGCACGGTGACGATCAACAGCGCGGAACCGCTGCGTCCGGAGGATCTGCTGCCGGTATTTCACCAGCTGCTGCGCATGAACGGCGCGGTCGCTGTGCGCACCGGCAACCTCTATCACATTACACCGATCAAGGATGGCAAGGGCCTGGCCCGTCCATTGGGGCAGGGCCGGGAAGACAGTTTCGCGCTGCAGGTTATCCCGGTGCGTTTTTTCTCCGTGGCGGAGATGAAAAAGGTGCTGATGCCTTTTGTTCAGCCCGGCGCTGAGATCATCGAGAACCCGCGCGGGAACTTTCTTATCGTCATGGATCTACCGTCGAACATTCAACGGCTCACCGAGATCGCTGACCTGATCGATGTGCAAGTCTTTGCCGGAACGCGCATGGAGATCTACCAGCCCAAGATCGCCAGCGCCGAAGAGCTGGCCCAAGAAATGACCAAGGTCATGCAGTCATTCGCCGCGTCGGCAGCCCAGCCCGAAAGCTTCACGGCTCAATTCATCCCGCTGCCACGAATCAACAATCTCTTGGTCATTAGTCACAGCGAGGCGGCGTGGACCTATGCGCGCCGCTGGCTGGAACGGATCGACGTGGTCGCACAGGGGTCGAGCCGAAGAATTTTTATTTATCCGGTGGAGAACGGCAAAGCCACCGAATTGGCCGATGTGTTGAACACGGCGCTCGGTCAAGCGACCGCCGGCACACGAAGTAGCTCACAGACTTTGCAGAGTTTGCACCGCTCATCATCCAGTACCGGAACGGGTCAGTCGGGCACCACTGGTCAAATGGGTGGAACCGGTCAAACCGGCGGCAGCAATCCGTTCGGTACTTCCGGTCAAATCGGCACGGGCAACCGCTAGCTCAAAGGCAATTACCATGAAAACGTTCACTGCCATTTTTGTTTGCTTGTTCATTGTTGCAGGGTTGGCGAGCGCGCAGAATCAACCGCGCAGCGGTGGCTTTGCAGCGGTTCCGGCGCCGGGCCAGCCAGCCGCACCTGGCGCCGTCACGCCGCAGCCCGTGGCGCCGCAGCCGCCAGGGGTGGCGCGACCGACCACGCCGACACAAGCAACACAGCAGCAACAACAGGAGCAGTTGCGCATTGTCGCCGACCCAGCGACTAACTCGCTGATCATTTACGGTACCGCGCAGGAATTTCAGAATATTAAGAATATCCTCAAGGATCTTGACGCAGTTCCACGCCAAGTTCTCTTAGATGTGCTCATCGCGGAGATAACGCATACGGATAATCAATCGCTTGGGGTGGATTATGAGATTCTCCGGAGAAATCCGCAAAGTATATTTGGTCAGAGCTTCCCTTCTGCAGGCGCCGTAAAAAGTCTCGGTAGTGCGCTATTCCCGGCTACCGGCACATTTGGTGCTGGTGTGACGGGTATCTTCGGAGGCAACGACATACGGGCAATCGTCAATGCGCTTCAGGCGGACTCTCGTGTCAAGATTCTCTCATCGCCGACCGTCTTGGCCACCGACAACAGGCCAGCCCGCATTCAAGTTGGCAGTGAGGAGCCGGTCGCAACTGGAACGATCACTGCAGCGGTGGGAACCGTGGGTTCTAGTACAACCATTCAATATCGTAACACCGGGCGAATCGTGACGATCATTCCTCAAGTTAACTCCCAAGGACTGGTCAATCTGCAGATTCTCGCCGAAGTGAGTCAGAGAGGAGAAAACGTAAGGGTTGGAAATGTGGGTGACACGTTTCCTTCCTTTGACACGCGTCAAGCAGAGACTACAGCCGTCGTACAGGACGGCGATACACTCGCCATCGGTGGAATTATTGCCGAGAACCTGATCCGAGACCGGAGCGGAATTCCTTACCTTATGGATATTCCCGTAGTTGGCCGCTTTTTTCGCACCTCCACGGATACGGTCAGACGCACTGAACTGGTAATGCTCATTACGCCCCGCGTTATTCGGAATCGCGATGAATCACGATCCGTAACGTATGATTTTAAAAATAGTATGGCGACTGTACGCAACGAGCTCGAACGGATCGCGCGTGAACAAGCTAAGTTAATACCCAAGCCCGCGCCGCAAGCGCTGCCGCCGATGCCGGATCCCAATACGATCGAGCCCATACCCCAACCGACACCGAGCAGTAGTGTGGTGCCTGGTCAGGGTGCATGGATGCCGCCAACTGGCTCCTCCGCTGCTGCGGCTATGTTTTCGGATCGAGCCCAGGTAGGCGCGACGGTTCCGATGGAAAGGCGCGCTGAGGAGCCAGCGGGCAATTTTCCAGCTCCCGAAATTAACCGGGAGGTCGTGACGCCGAAGCCCCAAGGCTTTGCGCTTTCGCTTGCGCCGGTTCCGGTTGAGATCCCCTCAGCGATCGCCGTGGCAAAACCTGCTGCCGGTAAAGCCGCCAATAAACAAAGTCGTGTTTGGGCTGTGCAAGTTGCCGCCATGGCGGAAAACAAGGACGCCGAATCTATGGCGGCAAGGCTCCGCAAACTCGGGCATGAAGCTTACGTCATGACGACCCAGGTTGCGGAAAAAATCTGGCATCGAGTGCGTATCGGTAAGTTCGAAATCCAAAATGACGCCCAGGAACTCAAAAAGACGCTAACCACCAGTAAGGAATTTCACCAGGCTTACGTCGCGATGAACTAGTCAAGCGCGGTAACCGACTGACAGCGCGCGCCGCGCCGCATTGCCTGGCTGTTCGCCAATTGCCGAGCGGCGCGGGATGTTTTCATCTCGCCGCCCAGCGCCCTACCATTTTCTAACTCGACCTGCTTTGTTATGATGATTGTAAGCAGATCGACTGATGACGCCTAATCCGTTCGATATCCGTGTGTTAATCCGTGGGGGCGGCGAGATGGCCAGCGGCATCGCGCACCGCTTGCAGCAGTGCCATATGCAGGTGCTGCTCACCGAAGTGGCGCAGCCCACCGCGGTGCGCCGCATGGTTGCGTTCGCCGAGGCGGTATACCGTGGTTGCCACACAATCGAAGGTGTGACAGCGATGCGAGTCGCGACTGTGGGCGAAGCCCTGGTCGAATTGCAGCGCGGCACGATACCTTTGCTGATCGATCCCGAGGCAACAATTCGCCACCAAATTCACCCCTCGGTGATCGTCGATGCCACGATGGCAAAAAAAGGCGGCGATACAAAGATATCCGATGCGTCATTGGTGATTGGCGTCGGTCCTGGATTCACCGTGGGGGAAAACGCCCACGCCGTGGTCGAAAGCAATCGCGGCTACCATTTGGGCCGAGTGATTTGGCAAGGTTCGGCCGAGCCGGACACCGGCGTGCCCGCACCGGTGGCGGGCCACACTGACGCGCGCGTGTTGCGGGCGCCGCGGAGCGGCCAATTTCATTCCTTGCGCGCCATCGGCGACGGGGTTCAAGCCGGTGAAATAATTGGCGAAGTCGACGGCGCGCCGGTGCAGTGCGCGATCGCGGGGGTGGTGCGTGGGATGCTCCATGACGGCATTCAGATCGGCGCTGGCACTAAAGTCGGCGACATTGATCCGCGCTGGGAAAGAGAGTATTGTGACACGATTTCAGACAAGGCTAGGGCCATTGGCGGAGGGGTTGTCGAGGCAATTTTCCACTCGTACCAGAGGCTGAAAAATCCTGCCACGTGACCAGCCGGCGATAAAATCCAACAGGTGAGGGCGAGCGTGAATCCAAAACAACTGACGATCGAGCAAGTTCAGGAGATCCTGCTCAAAGAAAAATATGTTTGTGACCGTTCTCTGGCTACCGTGGTTTATCTGTCCCTGGTGATGGGCAAACCGTTGCTTCTGGAAGGCGAGGCGGGAGTGGGCAAGACCGAGATCGCCAAGGTCTTGGCCAAAGTGCTCGGCGCCAAACTGATCCGCTTGCAGTGCTATGAAGGGCTCGACGCCAACACCGCGCTGTACGAATGGAACTATCCGAAGCAGATGCTCCACATCAAGCTCGAAGAGATCGAGCATGGCGACAAACAGAAGGTCGAGACCGAAATCTTCACCCAGGACTTTCTGGTCAAGCGGCCGCTGCTCGAAGCGATTCAGTGTGAAGATGCCAATCCACCGGTGCTATTGATCGACGAAATCGACCGCGCCGACATGGAGTTCGAAGCGTTTTTGCTCGAAGTATTGTCCGACTTTCAAATCACCATTCCGGAGCTCGGCACGATTTCGGCAAAGCACCGCCCCTACGTGTTTCTGACTTCCAACCGGACCCGGGAAATTCACGACGCGCTCAAGCGCCGCTGTTTGTATCACTGGATCGAGTATCCGAGCTTTGACAAGGAATACGAGATCATCACGACGAAATTTCCTGAAGTGGAATCGAGGATGGCGCAACAAATCTGCGCCTTCATGCAGAAGGTGCGCGAGATGAATTTCTATAAACGGCCGGGGGTCGCCGAAACCCTCGACTGGGCATCGGCTTTGATCGCGCTCAACCGCAAGCAGTTGGACGATAAGTCGGTTATCGAAACCATGGGTTGTGTGTTCAAGTACCGTGAAGATTTAAGCCACTTGCGCGAGCAAGTAGAAAACCGGCAGTTCAGTCTGGACGCGCTCTTGCGCGCGTCACCCGAAATGGTCAGCTAGCTAGCGAGCGATGGATATCACTCAGGAAACGGTTGCCGCGGCGGTCAACAGCGTGGCCGCAGCGCGGGGCAAAGGCACTTTACCGAACATGATGGCCTTCGGCCGCGCCCTCAAGCAGCTTGGCGTCAAGGTCAGTCTCAGCCAAGTGCTCGATGCGTCGCGCTCGGCCGATCTCGTCGACATCGCCGAACGCGGCGATTTTCGCGCTTTGCTCCGGGCGAACTTGGTGTCGCAAAAAGAAGATTTTCCGGTCTTCGACATGCTGTTCGATTGCTTCTGGCGCGAGCAGAGCTACGAGCGGGTGCCGATGGAGACCCTGGATATCCAAGGCACGCCGACTGAATCCCATGCGCCGGAAGGCGGCGACGAGGAGGGAGGCTTGGAAGAGGCGGCCTCCGAAGCGATCGCTCAAGAAAATCTGCCGCTGGAAAACTTGGATGAGTTCGCGGTGCCGACCTATAGCGCGCAGGAGCTGATGAACCGCAAGGACTTCAGCGAAATGAGCGTCGAGGAGAGCCGCGCCATCGCTCGCGCGATTCTACTCATCGCCACCAAGATCGCCACCCAGATCAGCCGGCGCAAGAAAATCGCCCGCAAGGGCGCCGTCGTCGATCCCCGCTCGACCATGCGGCGCAGCATGAAACACGGCGGCGAAGTGATCGAACTATTGCACCGCAAACGGCGCATCAAGAAAACCAAGGTAGTGCTGCTCTGCGACGTCAGCGGATCGATGGACTGCTACAGCCGGTTCTTGATTCAGTTCATGTACGGCCTGCAGAACGAGCTATGGGGCGTCGAGACCTTTGTCTTTAGCACTTCGCTCAGCCGGATCACCCACTTGATCCGCACCAAAAATATCGTCGACGCGCTGGAGAAAATCTCCGGCAGCATTCTCGGCTGGTCGGGCGGCACCAACATCGGCCGCTCGCTGCACACCTTCAACCGCAACTTCGCGCCGAGTATGGTGACGCACCGGACCGTGGTGGTAGTCATCAGCGACGGCTGGGACCGCGGCGACGTCAGCTTGCTGGAAAAGGAAATGCAGGACATCAAACGGCGCGCGAAAAAAATAATCTGGCTCAACCCCTTGCTGGCGAGCGAGAACTACGAGCCGCTGTGCAAGGGGATGCAAGCGGCGTTGCCGTATTTGGATTTGTTTTTATCCGTGCACAACGTCAATAGTTTGGTGTCGTTGGGACGGACTTTGCAGAAGATGGTGGCGTAGGGAAAATCAAGTCGAGGATCGAGGATTGAGGATCGAAGATGGATTAACGCCATCCTCCATCCTCGATCTTCCCTTCTCAACGATCATTGAATTAGGGGGTGCGAACATGGCTGGACCCGGGGCTTGCTACACCGATGCCGATTTAGAGGCCAAGAAGAAGGATACCCTTTATCACCAGGTGCGAGCATTTCTCGACAAGGGCGAGACGGTCGCCGTGGCGACCATCGTTTCCGCCAAGGGCTCGACGCCGCGGGAAGTCGGCGCCAAAATGGTCGTAACCGCCTGGGGTGAAATCCTCGGCACCATCGGCGGCGGCTGTGGCGAGGCTGACGTGAAGCGCGAAGCGATCGAGGCGATCCGCACCAAGAAGCCGCGCACGGTGCGCGTCGATTTGCTCGACGATATTTCGTCCGACAGTCCGGCGGTGTGCGGCGGCATCATGAACGTTTTTATTGATCCTTGGTGGAAAGAGCGTGATCAGGAGGCGGTCAGCAGAAAATGAGTTCGCTCGCTCAAGAACTCGTCGAGATCACCGAGCAAGGTGCGGCGGCGGTGCTCGCCACCGTGGTCGAAGCCGAAGGCGGCGCCAAAATCGAGCCGGGCGCGAAGTGCTTGGTCCGCGATGGCGAGGCGCGCGCCGAGACCATCGGCAACGCTAAAGTTGTCGACGCCATCGTGCGTGAGAGCGCCACCCATGCGCGCTCGGAAAAGTCGCAACTGGTTTCCCTCGCCATTCCTGAGGCCGATGCAAAATTAGAAGTATTCTTCGAAGTGATGCCGGCGCCGCCCAAATTGATCGTCGTCGGCGCCGGCCACATTGCCGTGCCGCTGGTGAAGATCGCCAAGGTGCTCGACTTTCACGTGACGGTCATCGATGATCGTCTGCTTTACGCCAATCGCGAGCGCTTTCCCGACGCCGACGATGTGCTAGTCGGCGACATGGCGCAGATGCTCAAAGAGATGACGATCAATGCGTCTTGTTACATCGTCTTGATCACGCGCGGTCATGCCTACGACGAGCCTTGTCTGCGCCAGATCATGCACAGCGACGCGAAGTATATCGGCATGATCGGCAGCCGGCGGCGCATCAAGGCCTGCTTCCAGCGCTTCCGTGAAGAAGAGAAAGTTACCGAGGACGCAATCGAGCGCATCTACGCGCCCATCGGCCTCGACATCGCGACGGAAACGCCGGCGGAAATCGCTTTGTCGATTCTTGGCGAAGTGATCAAAGTGCGGCGCGGCGGCAAGGCGGCATCGCTATCGGGCCGTTAAATTACTTCGAGCGCGACGGCAATGGAACGGATGACCGGAATTATTTTCTCCGACTTGGGTCAGGCGTCGTCGTTCATGGCGCTGGATTGGGTGCAGGATTTATTGATGCAGCGCCTTGGCTACCATCCGTTTCCCGCGACGCTCAATGTGCGACCCAAAGCCGCGGCCGACGCGCGGACTTGGCAACGGGTGCAAAGCGAGCTTGCCGGCACGCCATTGACGCCGGCGTCTGACAGCCATTGCGGCGCGAAATTGTTTCGCGTGGAGATTCAGGCGCCAGGGGGTGCCGCCAAGATCGGCGGCGCGATTCTATTGCCTGAAGTAAAGGACTATCCAAACGACAAGATTGAAATCGTCGCGCCGGTGCGGTTGAAGGATCATCTCGGCCTCGGCGACGGCGACCAACTGGTGGTGGAGTTCATCAATTGAATAAGAAGAAACGGCTCATTATCGGCATTTCGGGCGCCACCGGCGCGATCTACGGCGTGCGCATGCTGGAAATCCTCGCCAAGCTCGGCGATATCGAGACCCACTTAGTCTTAAGTAAAGCCGGCAGGATGACTATCCAAGTCGAGACGCCATACTCGGTTAAAGACGTCGAGGCGATGGCCGACGTGGTGCACGACATCAACAACGTCGGCGCGAGCATTTCCAGCGGCTCGTTTCGCACCGAGGGGATGGTGATCGCGCCCTGCTCGATGAAATCCATGGGCGGCATCGCCCATTCTATCGGCGGCGATTTGCTCGTTCGCGCGGCCGATGTCGTGCTCAAGGAAAGAAAAAAGCTCGTGCTCGTCGTGCGCGAGACGCCGCTGCATCTTGGCCATCTCGAAGCGATGGTTTCGCTGACGCGCATGGGCGCGATTGTTTTTCCGCCGGTGCCGGCGTTTTACCATCGGCCGAAAACGTTGGATGAAGTGATCAACCAAACGGTCACGCGGATTCTCGATCAGTTCGATATCGACGTGAAATTGTTTCACCGCTGGGATGACGAAGGCATGAGGCGCCATCCCGACGCGGCCAAGCCGAAGCCGACGCCGATTAGCGCTGCCAAAGAACGGCGAGCCGCCAAAAAACAGCGATGAGCTGATTGGTTTGCCAACGTTATGCCGCCGCGCAGGGTCAATAAAGCCCTCACCAAAACCCAGCAGCGTAAGAAAGAGCATCTCGAACTTTGTCTCGACACGAGTAACGTCACCAGCTCGTTAAGCACCGGCCTGGACCGATATCGCTTCGTGCACAACGCTTTGCCCGAACTCGATCTCGACGAGATCGATATCGGCGCGTCGTTTCTCGGTAAGCAGCTCAACGCGCCGATTCTCATTTCCTCGATGACAGGTGGCTTCGATCTAGCGCGCAAGGTCAATCGTAACCTCGCCGCGGCCGCTCAAGAGTTGGGAATCGCCATGGGCGTCGGCTCCCAGCGAGTGGCGATTGAAGAAGCTTCAGCCGCGACTTCCTTTCAAGTTAGAGACCTTGCTCCGGACATTCTCCTGCTCGGCAATCTCGGTGCGGTGCAGCTCAATTACGGCTACACCGTCGAGCATTGCCGGCGCGCGGTCGAAATGATCGGCGCCGACGCGCTGATACTTCACCTCAATGTGTTGCAAGAGGCGGTGCAGCCCGAGGGCAATCGCAACTTCAAAGGATTAACGGAAAAAATAGCCGCGGTTTGCCGCGAGATCGAAGTTCCCGTGGTGGCTAAAGAAGTCGGCAACGGCATCTCGGTGGATGCCGCGGTGCGACTTCAACACGCCGGCGTGAAAGCGATCGACATCGCCGGACGCGGCGGCACGTCTTGGTCGGCGGTGGAAGCGCAGCGCGCAGCGCAACTCGGCAAACCCGCCGATCGAACCTTTACCGACTGGGGTATCCCAACTGAAGAGGCGCTGGTGAGCGTGCGTCACGCGCTCCCGGAATTGCCACTCATCGCCTCCGGCGGCATCCGCACGGGCGTTGATATAGCCAAGGCGATTGCGCTCGGCGCCGATATCGCCGCCTTCGGCCAGCCGTTGCTCGCGGCGGCGTTGGAGTCTTCAGCCAAGGTGGTGGAATTTATCGGTGGGATTATCCACGAGCTCAAAGTCAGCATGCTCTGTGTCGGCGCGGCAAATCTGGCGGCGTTGCGGCGCGCGCCACTGGTGCGGCAAGCCTTATAAGAGTTTTGAGTTCGAATTCCATTCCAGACTGAAACACCGTCCCTATGCCTGACACCCCCAAGCAGCAGCTTCTCGATTATTTAAAAAGTCATAACACGATGACGTTGGCGACTTGCGCGGGCGATATGCCCTGGGCGGCTACGGTGTTTTTTGCCAGCGACGAGTTGAAGCTCTATTTTTTTTCAGCGCCGGAGTCGCGCCACTGCCAAAACTTGACGGCCAATCAGCGAGTGGCGGTGACGATTCAAGAGGACTACAAAGATTGGCGCAAGATAAAAGGCATTCAACTGGAGGGCCGGGTCGAGCTTGTCGATGGGGTTTTGGAGAAAGCCAAGGCGATGGCGCTCTACGCGATCAAATTTCCGGACGTGATCAAGCTGTTTACCGACCCAGCGAGCGGGGTGTTTCATAAGGCATTTCTAAAAGTTAAGTTCTATTGCGTGGTGCCAGAGAAGCTGTTTTTTATCGACAACGAGCAGGGGTTTGGCAAGCGGCAAGAGCTTTTGATCGGGGAGTAGATCGATTAAAATTGCCTAGCGTCTAAGGAGTTATAGCGAGCATGTCACAACTACTCGGCAAAGAATTACCGGCGCCATTGCAGCAGCGCTTGAGCGGCGCCGAGATCGACTCCCACGAAGGGAAGATAATCCCGATTTTTACCATCGATGAGTCCGGATGGGCCCATCCGGCTTTGCTCTCTTATTATGAGATTGCGGCGAAGAATTCTTCCACCTTGGACATGGCGCTTTGGAAAGACAGCTCGACGGCGAAAAATCTGCGGCGGGCAGGTAGAGTTACGCTGATGATTTCCGACCAAGGCGTCAATTTTTATCTTAAGGGCAACGTGGCCCAGCTCCATTATGAAATGCCGGGGGCGGCGCCGGTGTCGCGATTTCGCGTGACCCTGGAGCAAGTGATCGAAGACCAAGAGCCCAACGCCGAGATCACCACAGGGCTGACCTATCGGCGCATGACCAAGCGCGACTCGAACGATTTCGCCGTGAAAGTGTTTCGACTGCTCTGCGAGGAGTCATGAAGTTTAAGAAGACATTGATAACCCTTGCGCTGTTGCTGGCGGCCGGCGGTGCCGGCTTTGCATACTGGAGTCTGGGCAATGTTCCCAAAGAGCCGCCCTATCTCACCGTGCCCGTGAGCAAAGCCAACGTTCGCCAGGTGGTTTCCTCCACCGGAACTTTGCAGGCCGTGACCACGGTGTTGGTGGGAAGCCAGGTCTCCGGCACCATCGCTAAGCTCAATGCCGACTTCAACACCAAAGTTGCCAAGGGACAGGTGGTCGCCCAACTCGATCAAGCAAAGTTTGCCGCGCGAGTGGATGAAAGCCGCGCCAATCTGCTTTCGGCGCAGGCGACTCTGGCCAAGTCCAAGGTATCGGTAGAGGACGCCGAGCGCACCTTGAAGCGAACCAAGGAACTCAAACAGCGCGAGCTAGTATCGCAAAGCGAGTTGGACGCGGCGCAAACCACTTACGATGCGGCGCGCTCTCAGATGAACGTGTCGCAGGCCCAAGTCGGTCAGGCGCAAGCGGCGATGAATCAAGCGCAGATAGACCTGGGGTATACGGTCATTCGCTCGCCGGTCGATGGCATCGTGATCTCGCGCAGCGTGGATGTCGGCCAGACGGTGGCCGCGTCGCTGTCAGCGCCGACCTTGTTTACCATCGCAAACGATCTCACCAAAATGGAAGTGCATACCAATGTCGATGAAGCGGATATCGGAAATATTTCGGAAGGCCAGGATGTGACCTTCACGGTCGATGCCCATGCGCAGCGCCGCTTCCGCGGCAAGGTGTATCAGGTGCGCAATGCTCCTCAGATCATTCAAAACGTGGTGACCTACAACTCGGTGGTGCGCATCAACAATAAAGAGCTGCTGCTCAAGCCTGGCATGACCGCCAACGTGCAGTTTCTCGTCAGCGAAAAGGAAGACGTGCTGACGATTCCTAATATGGCGCTGCGTTTCCGTCCGCCGGAAGAAAAAAGCGAAACACAAGATTTACTGCGCCAGGAGCAGGGCAGGACGGCGCCGCGAGTGGGCCAGCGGCGCACCAGCCGGGGCGGTGGCAGCGGAGTTGGCGGCGGCGAAGGCCGCCGGGTGCGTCAAGTGAGAGTCTACGTGATGAAAGACGGCAAAGCTCAACCGGTGGAAGTGCAGGTTGGCATCACCGATGGGTCGAAGACCGAAGTGATCGCGGGCACGCTCAATGAAAACGATCCGGTGATCGTCGGCATGTCGAGCAGCGCCAGCGCGCCAGCGCAGAGCGGAGTGGCCAATCCGTTCCAGCCCCAGCAGCCGCGCCCTGGCGGCGGTTTCGGTTTCCGATGAGCGAAGTCATTCGGGTGGAGAATCTATTCAAGACCTATCGCATGGGCGACGTCGAGGTGCCGGCCCTGCGCGGCATCAACCTGACCATCGCGCACGGCGAGTTTGTCGCGGTGATGGGTTCGTCCGGCTCCGGCAAGTCGACGTTTATGAATATTCTTGGCTGCCTCGACCGGCCGACCCGCGGCAAATATTTTCTCGAAGGCGAAGAAGTCGGCTCGCTCTCGGCGGATGCTTGGGCACTTATCCGCAACAAACGCATCGGCTTCGTCTTTCAAGGATTCAACTTGCTGTCACGCACCACCGCGCTGGAAAACGTCGAGCTGCCGATGATGTACAATGGCTACGCCGGCAAAGAGCGGCACCAACGGGCCGTGGAGGTTTTGACTCTCGTTGGCCTCGGCGACCGCTTCGACCATACGCCCAATCGTCTTTCCGGAGGACAACAGCAACGGGTCGCCATCGCGCGCGCGCTGGTGAATAAGCCGTCGCTGATTCTTGCCGACGAGCCAACCGGAAATCTCGATACCGTTACCAGCAACGATATCATGGCACTGTTTCAACGGTTAAATTCAGAGCAGGGCATCACCGTGATTCTCGTCACTCATGAAGCGGACATCGCCGAACACGCCAAGCGGCAAATTGTTTTCCGCGACGGCCAGGTGATTTCCGATCGCCCTAATCAGCAGGTGATCGCTCAAATGGGGGTTTAGATGCAGTGGTTGATGACGCTTCGAATCGCGCTGCGCGCCCTGGCGCGGAATAAGCTGCGCGCCTTTCTCACCATGCTCGGCATCATTATTGGCGTCGGTGCGGTGATCGCCATGGTTGCCATCGGCGAAGGCGCCAAGTCGACGATTCGCTCGCAGATCGCCAGCCTAGGCACTAATGTCTTGATCATTTTGCCCGGCAGCAACGTGCAAGGCGGCGTGCGCGCCGGCTTCGGCAACGTCAATACGCTCGTCGACGGCGACGCCAGAGCGATGGCTCGGGAACTCCCTTCGATCGCTTTCGCTTCGCCGGTACTGCGGCGCCAAGAACAGTTGGTTGCCGGCAATTTGAATTGGGGGAGCCTGACTCAAGGGGTGGCGCCGGAGTTTCAGCAAATCCGCGATTGGCAGATCGAAACCGGCCGTTTCTTGCATGAAGGCGACATGGACAGCGCGGCGAAAGTCGCAGTGATCGGCCAAACCGTTGCGCGTCAGTTATTCGGCAACGACGATCCGATAGATTCCGTTATCCGCATCCGCAATATCCCGTTTCGCATCGTCGGCACCCTGATGGCCAAAGGCCAGACCGGCCAGGGAACCGATCAAGACGACACCGTAATGATTCCCTACACGACGATGCAAAAGCGGCTCATGCGGATTACTTGGCTTCAGAGCATCGTGGTTCGTGCCGTTAGTGCCGAGCGGGTGCAGGAAGCGCAGGAACAAATCACTCTGCTCCTGCGCCAACGCCACCGCATCGGTGCGGACCGCGAAGATGATTTCAACGTGCGCAATCTGTCCGACATCGCCGAGGCGGCGCAGAGTACGGCGCGGGTGATGGCGATACTTCTCGGCAGTGTCGCCGGCATCTCGCTTTTGGTCGGCGGCATCGGCATCATGAACATCATGCTGGTCTCGGTCACCGAGCGCACCCGCGAGATCGGCATCCGCATGGCTGTCGGCGCGCGCAGCCGCGACATCATGTTGCAGTTTCTCGTCGAAGCCGTCGTCATGGCCGCTACCGGTGGGCTGATCGGCATTCTCTTGGGCATCGGCAGCTCCGAAATTCTAAAAGAGTGGGCCCAGTGGCCGACGTTCATCGACCCGGCCATCGTCGCAGTCGCCTTTCTCTTTTCCGGCGCTGTCGGAGTCTTCTTCGGTTTTTATCCCGCCAAGAAAGCGGCGAGTTTGGATCCGATTGAGGCGCTGCGGTACGAGTGATTTAACCTCGTACGAAGAAGACTAACTGCTGCGACCAGTGAATCGTTTCCACAGTCCTTTGAGCCACGCGTACCCATCCGGGCCGGCGAGAAAGGCTCCTAGGCTGAATGCGCTCCAGCTCAGGATCCAAAACACAACGCTTACGCCGGCTTTAGCGCTGGTCGAAAGCGGTAGCCACAGGAGAATCACGGGATAGGCCGGGTAGACTAGAAAACTGCTAGCCATGAGGACAGTGCCGACGATGAAGCGCAGCGATTTTTGACGGAGGGGTGGCGTAGAGAGGTCAGTCGACCCCGCTTTTGCCTCTGAGTGAGCTTGAACTTTCGCCATACTAGTTTTGAATTCTGCCCGCCGAGCGAATGGAGCATGAAACATGCCAGAGCACTAGCTGCGACTTCGAGCGCTGTCGACTGGGGAATTTCCAGTCAAAAGGGCGAAACGGTTGGCATTCAAACGGACGCATTTGGCGATGGAGGTATAATGAAGCGGCAATTCTGTTTGCCTCTGCAGTTCACCTGGTGACGCGGAATGACGGTAGCGGAGCTTTATTGCACTCTCGAAAAATCCGCAAATTGCCAGTTTACAATGGGCGCATTTCTAACCGCGCTTGTTGTGGACTAACCTTTCCGGTTCCTCTTGGAACCTGATCTCAGCGTGTTGGGGCAGGAGCCATTTTTTTAGCGGCCGCCCTTCGGCTAAAGCGCGCAGTTCTCGTTGCCAAATTTTTCGAAATAAAATGATGCCAACGTCGGAGCGGCCAAGGTGTTCTTGGGTGCGCTCGGCGCACGAGCCTTGGCCGACCTGGGCGACGTAGTCTTGGGTATGCACGAGAGCGATTTTGTCTTTGAAGAAACTGTCCAGGTCTTGGAAATTTAGCTTGCCCGACAAGACCGCCTCGCCCATCTGCGCCACCGAAAGTTTTGGTTCGTTGGCCACAGCCGCGCGGCGCGCGCGGTATTGCTCAGCCGCGGCCCCGGTCAAAGGCAAACGGCGCAAACGAAATTCCAATGAATGTTCGTCGTCAAGCGGCACGTCCCACTGCATGCGATCTTCCGCGCCACACTCCGGTTCAGGTGACGGATTTCTGAACGCATACGCGTTGGGCATGAAAAACTGAAATACGTTGCGCCAGCCCTGGGCAAAGCTGGCATAGGACGTGGTCCCCCACGGGCTTTCTTCTTTGTGAATTTCCGGCAAGCCAGCGCGGTTGTTGACTGACGACGCCGAGTAGGCGCCGCGGTGCACGAACGGCACGTGATAGGTGTCGCCGTTGTTGTCGATGCGCTGGAAGAAATTGCACGGCCACACTTCGGTTGAGAGAACTTCGAGCACGCCATCTTCTTCCATATGTGGAAAGCGCGGGAACGTCGGCGCTACACCCGCACCGAAGTACGCGAAGATGAGGCCGAGATATTCCTGCGTTGGGCAACTGCGAATGCGAATTTTACTGGCGAAGGATTTGTCTTCCGCCGGCTGCTCGGTGCACTGTCCCGCGCCGTCGAACAACCAGCCGTGATACACGCAGCGGATGCACTCCCCTTCGACCCAACCGGCGGAAAGCTGCGTACCGCGGTGCGGGCAGCGAAAACCGACAACGTGCGGCGCGCCGGTTTCGCCGCGGTAGAGCGTGAAGCGCTCGCTCATGATCTCGATCGGTTTGGCTTCGCCGACGCGGAGGTTTTCGGCGCGATAGACGGGCTGCCAGAACCGGCGCATGTAGGTACCGGCGAGAGTGCCGGGCTTAGTCGAGACGAGATCGTCCCAGCCTAGTCTTTTTTTGGAGCGGCTGCTTTTGCGTTTGGCTAACGGCATAATCCATCTCTACGTTTCATTTTGGGTTCTTCCGGGTTTCTTGTGAAGAAGGATTCACCGCAGAGGCACAGAGTTCGCAAAGTTCGGAGTATTGCTTAATAAAAATTCTTTACTCCGCGCCTCCGCGGTGCAATTTTCGAGCCCTGGTTCACAGACCCTGAAGACCCTCGTTTTAAATCAAAGTCCAACAGGGCCCCTGATGATGTCTGACGCGACCTTGCATTTAATGAGTCCGACGAATTATAGATGCGGTTGTTCTATATAGCATCCAAATTGTTTTGACAATGAAACTGCAAGGCAAAGTTGCGCTTGTTACCGGATCGGCTCGCGGCCTCGGCTGGGAGATCGTTCAAGCGCTCGCGCAAGCGGGCGCGCGCGTTGCGCTCTGCGACCTTGTACGTGCAGATATCGATGAGGCTGTAGCGCGGTTGGCGTTGCCGCCGGAAAAAGTTTTAGGTGTCAGAGCCGATGTGACATCGGAGCAGCACCTCGCAGAGTTGTTTCGACTTACGATGGACAAGTTCTCGCGCTTGGATGTATTGGTGAACAACGCCGGCTTTGCCTGGCCGCGCGGCGGGCCGGTGAATTTGGAGTTGGCCGACACGCCGTTGGAAGTTTGGCTTAAAGTTCTCGATACCAATCTCAACGGCACGTTTTTGTGCAGTCGTGAAGCGCTCAGGGTCATGCGGCCGCAGGGCAGCGGCTCGATTATTAATATTTCTTCGCCGCAGGGAAAAAAAGGTAAATTGCTAAGGGGTCCATATTCGGCGGCGAAATTCGGCGTCGAGGGTTTGACCCAGGTGTTGGCTTTGGAAAACGGCACGCACAACATCCGCGCCAACTGTCTCGATCCGGGTGGCATCGTTGCCACCGAAGCGATCAAAAATATTCCGGGCAATCGCGGCGTGCGCATGCTCAGTCCGGCGATCGTCCGGCCTTGCGCGGTTTACTTGGCGTCGGATGAGTCCATCGGCGTCACCGGAAAATCATTTGTCGCGCCGGATTGGAATAGAGAGCATGGTTTTGACGTACCGTACACTGTGGCATAGCAGGTTACTGAAAGAAGGTTCGGAATGTTTCGAGAGCCAGCCTGAACGGAGAATCATCAAAGTCATAAAACCCCGTCGGTTCGTCCTGAGCCTAGTCGAAGGGCTCCGAGAGTTTTTCAGCAAGTTGCTTCGGCGTAAATGCGCGGAAAGCGCAAAGAGGAAAGAAATCATGTTGGCAATGTTAAAGTTGAAAATTGTGACTTGTTTGCTCGCCGTGACCGGTTTGTTAGTAAACGCGGAAGCCAGGACGATCCACGTCGCCGTGCCGACGCTCAGCATGGTGGTCATCGCTTTCACGGCGGCCAAAGAGAAAGGTTATTACCGCGACGAGGGACTCGACGTTGACCTGGTGCAGATGCGCGACACGCTCGGCATCTCGGCGGTGATCGGCGGCAACGCGGATTTCGCTTCCATGAGCGGCGCGGGCTTAACCGCGATCTTGGGCGGCGTTCCTTTACGCTTTGCTTACAGTAGTTTTTTTCGGCCGATGTTTTGGCTCTACGCCAAGCCAGAGTTTCAAGACGTTAGATCGCTCAGGGGCAAACGGATCGGCGTCACCGGTCTCGGCAGCGGACCGGATAATCTTCTGCGCGAGGTGCTCAAGCGCAACGGCATCGAGGGCGGCCGAGATGCGACGATTTTAGCTTTGGGCTTGCCGGGCACGCTCGCTGCCGCGCTTAGAAACGGCATCGTCGATGCCGGGATGATCAGCCCGCCGTTTAATTTCGTCGTGCGAGATGCCGGCTTTCGCGATTTAGTTTCTTTTCTAAAAGAAGACTTCGTCGAGCTGCAAGGCAGCATTCTGGCGCATGAGCGAATCTTCCAGTCCGAGCCGGCGACGGTGGAAAAATTCGTCCGCGGCACGGTGAAGGGATTGCGCTACGCGCGAGAAAATAAGGCGGGCACGATTCCCATACTTCTCCGCTACATGAAAATCAAAGACGACCTCGCCGGACAATACTACGATCAAGTGCGCCCGATCATGACCACCGACGGTACCGTCAACGTGGAGATGCAGAAAAAGTATCTCGACCAAGCGCTCAAAGTTTTGAACCCAAAAGAGCCGCCGAGTGTGGAGCGAATTTACAATTATTCCGTCGCGCGCAAGATCAACGCTGAGCTGGACGCCGCGGGATGGAAGCCAGGGAGGTAGGAGGAGGCGGAATCTGTATTGGATAAAGCGGAAGTGCGAAAGCCGCTCAGTCAGATGAGCCGAATTTCCGTTCTCCTGAACGATGATTACGGCAAGAGATCGAATCGAAGCGTCGTACAATTCAATCCTAGGGGCACCCAAGAATTTTTTTAATCTAATAATTTCCCGCAGCTTGCTGCGGGCACCCAATAAATGGGGAATCCAAAGGGGGCGGGCATCCCCTTTGGTCGCGTGCGGGGATAATACCCCGTACGCGAAATGCTCCGTTTATTTGACAAATCCCTTCTCTCGGCGTGAGGAGTAACGCTCCAACCGAGGTGCGCGATGAAGCATGCTGCGCTGCCATCAATCCTGGTTGTAGTGGTACTGCTCGCTGTTGCTTTCGGAGCCGAAGCGCAGCAGCCCGGGAAAGTTTTCCGGATAGGGCATATATCGGGGAGCGATCCAGCTACTGATTCCTCATGAGACCTATGTCTAGACCTAGCAAGGAGTGTCATTGTAAGCCAGTAAGTTTTACGAAGTCCTAAGATAGTACTCTAGCCCACGCTCCCCGTTTCCTTCCAACTTACCAGATCTTACTCTAAACACTTTGGCCTTTTCCTTGCTGCAACCGTGTTAGAAGCCCAATCGCAAACAGTTGCCCAACCGCAAGGAAAATAGAATATAAGCCGTTGTACAATGCAAAGCTCATATGCTGATTGCACTCAGGTTTGCCGGGCCACCTCAATCGGCTGCTCTCGCGGTGCTCTTCACCAGTTCACTCTTCCTTTGGCGGTGTTGTGTGTCTTTTTCTTCGCCTTATGCGCGCAGTCGGTTTTCGCCGCCATCGACATTTATGTTTATAAAGACGAAAATGGCGCGTTGACTTTCACTAGCGTACCCGCACACGCGGGATACACGAGGGTCATACGTAGCGAGGACAAGCCCGAAACAAAAACGCGTTCGTCGCACGCGAACCCTAAGAATACTGTCGTACAACTATTTCACAATAAAGAAACAGGTGACATTGGTTATCTGGATGGCGAGACATTTATTCCACTTTGGCCGGAAAGTTACATAACGTTGACGGATGATAATACGGCATTTGCAAGCCCCAACGAATATGAAGATATATGGGTTAATGGTTTATCCGAACAGGTAGGCCCAATAAAAATGCGTCAGGGGCTACCGCTTGGTGTCACCGTGACGGCAATCGATTGGCTCATCGAGCGGAACCTTGACAAGTACAAAGCTAGTATCACCTCTCAGTCAAAGCCGCTCCGATCGAAGTTTTTCATTAATGTTTTTGTTATCGTGCTTGTATCTCTGCTAGTTATTGTTGTCAGAGATCGCCCCAAGACTCTCGCAACGATTCCTTTTCTCTTTCCCGCAGCAGTATATAACTACGCATTGTCTAATCGGCGCCGGCTTGCCTCTCTGCTTATTCGTTGTCTTAAAAATCACTACAATACTCTGGCAACACTTTCCGTTCTCATTCGCGCGGCAATCAGTAAGTACGCACTGGGTAATTGGTGTCGCCATTGTGAAGAACATACGGAGAACGACACCCGAATATGTAATGAATGTCAAATACGCCTTCAGGCCGAAAACGCAAACGCTAGGGAGCGTGAACGACCGGAACGAGAACCCCGCATCAGACGTGACAACGACAGCGAACGTGAGCGCACCGCCGGCGAAAACGGATTTGATGCTTATCAGGTCCTAAGGATCACAAGGGGCGCAAACAAAGAGGAAATCAAAGCAGCGTACTTTAATTTAATGAAACAGTATCACCCTGATAGAGTGTCCCATCTAGGGCAAGAGTTTCAGAAATTAGCGGAGGAGAAAGCGCAACTCATTAATCGTGCTTACCAGCTTCTTATGGCTAGCTGAGAGATTACAGTCAAACGGGGAGAAATCATCTCATTCGCTCTCGCCAGCACTTTCGGCGAGATCATCAGGCCCATTGCCTCGCGATTTTCAAGCTGATCACCAACCTTGGTTTGCCGCTCCACCACGGACTTCGAGCCATGAACGAACAGATCAAAACAGTCATCAGCGCCAGAAGTTAGAGTGGCCCATTTGACTTCAAATCAACAGCGTGGGTTTGACCGAACGCAAGCAATGGCGCTATAGCAGGTATCCTGTGCAACCGCGTGAGGGCATCGTTCGAGTTCCGTGAAACCAAGGTTCGCTGGAACCCTTTCAACGATCTGCCGGAGTTCAAGCCGTCCCACAACATCGCGCCGGACCGTGGCGACATTCTCTCGGTTTTTCGCAGTGAGCCAAGCACGGCCACAACGTGAAGGTGGCGAGAAGGCCGGGTAAGGGATGAATAAAGTTAGCTGCCGCGCTTCCAAATCGTTTATAATATCCGACGTGCCGAGAAGTTTGGAACCTTGAGACAATAAGTCGTGTGAAAGCGACACACCTACACTACCTATGAGTAATCGAGTTGTTAATCGAAAGCCGCCCCGCTGGTTTAGGTTCTTCAAATCCCGGGCTCAACAGCGCGAACCTTCCCGCCTGATACAAGAGATGGCAGGTTTATCGAAGGTCATCCTGACTGCTGGTGCGGGGCTGCTGGTTGCCTTTTGGCTGTTCATTATAATTGTCGGGCCAATGTTTCCAGCATCCAACGCAAGCATTACCAAGTCAGAAACAGCGGCTAGTTTGGCTGTTGCCGCATTGTGGAATAGTCTAGCGGGCCACGCTGCGCCACTGGATCGGCGGTTTGGCAACAACCTCGATCTATATGTCAACAGAAAAGTATTTGAGGAAATCCCTTATCCTGACCGAAACGATGCTGTGGAGAAGATTGGACGGGCGTGGTGCGATAACATCCAATACCCGTGGCTCCCAAGGGTCAGCGTCTTTGATATTCGCAGCGGCAAAAGACTTGCCACCCACGTTTGTGCCTTCGGTAAACTGAAAGAGGCTTTCTTCAAACCATCATCACAGAGCAAAAGTAAACCAACCCCCCTTACCGGTAATTAACCCGTACGAGGCGCGAAGATCAATAATGAAACGGATCACGAGCGGGTGTACGTAATGAAAAAGATCAAGGAGACTTGCGCCGGTGCGGAGAAATTGCTGGCACAGCATGAAACCGAACGAGCACGACTCGCTGAACTATATCAACCGCGCCGCGAGAGGTATCAAAGCGAATCAACAATCCGAAGTACATTGCGCCGGTAGTGGGATGAACGGCGATGATGCAACAACACAACGGCTTTTGGATTTAAGGAACTGCGGTCCCCGGCCTCCCCCCCTACACGACCTATTGGACCCCAAGCGGCGCTGATCTCTTTCAGCGCGACCACGGCTCCGTGGCGGAGCTGGTGCAGTTCAATCTATACAGTTTTGAGGTTGTCGACGACGCTGTTCGGGTTGGAACTTGCTCGGCTGGTGGTCGATACATGCTCGCCCGAACTTATGCGCAAGCAGCAAAATGTCGAGCAACGAACCAAAAGGCCTTCACGTACACCTTAACAGCTGGCGGGATGGTTCGGCCTTGAGCTGGCGCGGCTCGTGGTGGATGAGTGTTTCGAAATAGAAACGTCGCAGCGTGGCGGTAAAGTTTCGTCGAATTAAACTGAATCTACAGATTTTTCTTAACTGCCCATTATAACATTGCGGTAGTATCAGCGAGACTTGGGCGCATCCTGATAAAACCTATTGGACTAAAGCATCGGGGGAATTTGTTTCCCACGCACAGATGACCGCATGAATTATTTGATACTTGACTGAGTGCGATTGAGTCGTGAAGTTCACTCCAAGTAGACTCAGAAAAGAGCGACGCGAAACTCAATCTCACGACCGAAATTTTAAATCTAATATTCCCCGCAGCTTGCTGCGGGCACCATCAAATGGAGTTTCCAAAGGGGGCGAGCATCCCCTTTGGTCGCCTGCGGGGTTAATACCCCGCAGGCGAAATGCCTGGTTTATTTGTTAAATTCGTCCGATCTTAAAGATTGTTTAGAACACAAGGCCAGCCCGTTTCCCTCCGTACTAGCGTATTTTAACAACCCCTAGTCCGAGCCTTGACAGCAATATCCCGAATTGTCTGGTAATGTCGTCACCTGTCTAGTCTTCCTGTTGGTACTCATTCAAACCGCTAAAAATTCTAACCATAATTTCAAAAATCCACGTTGTTTCGGTTGACAGTGAAATGAACCTTTACTAAACCAGACGGAATGGTGCTGGATTACCTTAAAACGCCCGCAACTGACGATAAATTACCAAACATTCCATCTGATTTAGCCTTGCCTTCAAGCGCGAATTAGTGACATGAGTGCGGCGGTATGACGAAGTATTTGCCTCGAAAATGCCCCAAGTGCCACGACTATTTCTTCTGCGTGGCCATAGGCCACCCGCCGACAAAGACCAGAGGGCTACCCATTACGGCCTTTTGCGCCGTGTGCGGTTACCAACTTAAGGGTTGGCGATTGATTCTGGGCCGCACGCGAACACCGGAAGTACGTTATGGCAGAATGCCCAAGGTGTTCCGTTGAAGGATCGCTACTTAACGCGCACCTGTCCCCCGCTGTAACGGTCATGTGGAGTCATCCTGCAAGAACCTGGACGCAACACCCGCTTACAAGCCGTCAAGCGGTGACAGTATCGCCCGCCGTCCTATGAACGCGCATAGTGGGTCCGCAATATCAATCCTTGCTACTTCGGAATGCGCTCAAGAAATGTCATCATCTCTGTCAGCACCGGTGTTTGACCTTGGTCCTGCAGATGCAAAAGATGGCCAACACCGTTAATCTGGACGCAGTTTGCATTGCTGAAATTCTGTTTAAACCAGGAAATTTTAGCATCCGTCATTCCGGCACCCAACTTCGCCTCGCCCCGAATGAATAAAACGGGACAATTAATCCTTGCCAATGTCTGTTTATAGTCATAACCTTCGGTAAAGCCGTCAAAATCGTACAGCAGGTTAGTGAAAAAAGTAGGATCGAGCTGCCACAGGCATGCGGCAAAGAACAAGATCCATGCACTGGTGATACCCGGATAATCCTTATACTTGTCTGCCAATGCCAAGGAAAGTTCTTGTTCAGATTGCACCGAAGTGCCCGGCAACCCAGCCTGATCTGCCATTTCCACGCAAATCCAAAGCGTATGTGTGCCATCTTTCAGATAAGCTTGGAATGAGAGATAGATATTCCTGCCAGCACCAAGCGCCCCCGTGCAGCATGATCAACGGTTCGACCGATGAAGAGCCATAATCAAGATAATTGATTTTCACCTTTCCGGTATCAAAGAATTTTTCTTGGGACATAACACCCCCATAGCCTCCATTGCGGTCCTAACTAATCAGAATCAAATGATAAGAATTTGGTTTTGGGATGGGCTGAATATAAATTAACGGACTAGTTAAGCAAACACATCGCTCAACCTGACTCGTGATGCTGGAGCACCGCTCGCAGTTTAACACTGCGTTAGCGTGTCATTGAAGTGTTTTCTCCTTCAATTCGGTAACGCTGGGTTCACGAACGGCTATTGTTGCCCGTCTGAATCAACTCGAAATCGATCTCACTGCGAAACGCATTGATGCCCGCGACTTTCACATGCACGTTGCCGCCCAATCTAAATTTCTTGCCGTGACGGCGGCCTTTTTATTTGCATGCGACATGTCGAGTAGACGCCTGAACTGCGGCGTCGTCGGTCAAATGGCCGGCCGAAGAATTGAAATTCGCAGACGAGGAATATTTTTTTAAAATATCGATTCTTCAGAACCGAGGGTGTAACATGGTGCAAAGAAAGTTTTGCGGTTAATCCGTGAGGCGCAGGGAGCGAATCTATGCGTAACGGGAAGATCCAAGTCGGACTTATGGGGTTGGGCCAGATCGGCCGACACCTTTATCAGCTCGCGGCGGAAAGCGACGATCTCGAGATCGTCGCGGTGGCGGACATCGGCAAGCCGGAGATTCTCCACTATCTCCTCAAGAGCGACACTGCCGGCGCCCCACCGTGCGAACTCCACGACAATTATCTAGTCAACGCGAAATTTCGCACAAGGATGCTACAGATTGCCAAACCCGGAGACGTTCCGTGGGACGTTTTTGGCGTCGACTGCGTTATCGACGCCACCGGCCGATATCGACGCCGTGAATATCTGGAAACTCACCTGCAAACCGGCGCGGGACGCGTGATTCTCGCATCGCTGCCCGCAGAACCGATAGATCGCGTGCTGGTTCCCGGCATCAATGACGCCAGCGCGGTCAGCGGCGACAGACTGATCTCGGCAGGTTCGGCGACTACCAACGCGCTGGCGCTGATTTTATATTTTCTCGACGCGGCGCTGGGAGTCGATTGCGCGTCGATGACAACGGTCCATGCCTACAGCAGCGATCAATCTTTGCAAGATTATGCCCACGAGGATTTTCGTCGGAGTCGGTCCGCCGCCCAGAACATCATCCCCAACAGTAATGAGTCGGCGCGTTGGGTCGAGCTGATCTTGCCGAAATTCGCCGGAAAGTTGAGCGGCTATGCCCTCAACGTGCCGGTGCAGCGCGGATCGTTGTTGGATTTGAATTGCGTGATGCACGACAGCGGTGTGACCGCCGCCCAAGTCAACGAGGCGATGCGGGCCGCCGCTAACGGTCAACCGCTGCTGATCGGCATCACCGACGATCCGATCGTTTCTTCCGACGTCATTGGCTGCCGGCAATCCTTGCTGTTTGATGCCCAAGCGACCCTCAAAGCGGGGAAAAACATCGTCAAAGTATTGGCCTGGTACGAGAGTTTGGGTCATGCGTGCCGCGTGCTCGACGTGGTTCGGCACTATGGCCAGATCGATGGCGATGGAGGTGTCCAATGAGAGTTGCGATCAACGGATTTGGCCGCATCGGGCGCACGGTATTCCGCATTCTCGACAAGCGTGGCGACGTTGAGGTGGTCGCGATTAACGATCTCTTTGACAATGAGGCGCTGCGCTACTTGCTCCATTACGATACTGTCATGGGTCCGTTCGACGGAGCTCTGCGGCTTGAAGGCGAAGATTTGGTCACCTCCCATGGCCGAACGAGGATGCTGTGCGAACGGGACCCGCTAAAATTGCCCTGGAACGATCTCGGCATCGATGTGGTAGTCGAGTCCACCGGCATTTTCACCGCCCAGCAACAACTGGCCCAGCACTTGCGCGCCGGCGCGAAGCGCGTTGTGCTTACGGTGCCCGCCAAGGACACGATCGACTACACGGTCGTCCTCGGCGTCAACGAGGACGGGCTTAATCCGCAACACCGGATTATTTCCAACGCGAGCTGCACCACCAACTGTCTAGCGCCATTGGCGAAGGTATTGCACAACTCTTTCGGCATCGTCGAGGGCGTCATCAACACGGTGCACGCCTATACCAACGACCAGCGTCTTGCCGACGTGCCGCACTCGGACTGGCGGCGCAGCCGCGCCGCCGCGGAAAATATCATTCCGACTTCGACCGGCGCCGCCAAAGCGGTCGGCATGGTGTTGCCGCAGTTGAAAGGCCGGCTGGACGGCATCGCCGCGCGCGTGCCGGTGCCCGACGGTTCCGTTGTCGACCTGTTCGTCGAACTCGAGAATAGCGTGACCGCTGACAACGTGCATGCCGAGATACGGGCGGCCGCCGAGTCCCAGCGCATGAAAGGTATTCTGGAATTCGTGGAAGTCCCGGTGGTGTCCTCGGATATTATAGGAAACGCCCATTCGTCCATTTTCGACGCGGGATTTACCACAGTTACGGGTGGTAGGTATCTCAAGTGTCTCAGTTGGTACGACAACGAGTGGGGGTACTCGAACCGCGTCTGCGATTTGCTGAGCTTGATGGCAGGATGGCAATGACTCGTCAACGTGAACGACGCACGGGAATCGACAGCTGATTCTCACCTCAATCACGAAACTTGTTCGCGTTCGCTCAATTCGAAATCGATTTCACTCCGAAACGCATTGATCCGCGCGACTTTCACCCTCACATTGTCGCCGAGGCGGTATTTTTTGCCGTGGCGGCGGCCTTTGATGACGTATTCTTTCTCGTAGTAGTCGTAGTCGTCGTCGGTGAGCGTGGCCAGTTTCACCAGGCCTTCGATGAAGTAGTCGTCGAGTTCCACGAAGAAGCCGAAGTTGGCCAGGCTGTTGATGAAGCCGGGGAATTCTTCGCCGATTTTGTTCATCATAAACTGGGCCTTCTTGAGGGCGACCATTTCGCGCTCGGCGTCCATGGCGTGACGCTCCCGTTCGGAGGTGTGCCTGCCGGATTCTTGCAGGGCGCGCAGCAAGTCTTCGCGTTCGTTGGCTTTGAGCTTATCGGCGCGCAACGCTCGGTCGAGCATGCGGTGGACGATTAAGTCCGGGTAGCGGCGGATCGGCGAGGTAAAGTGGGTGTAGCAGGTCGACGCGAGACCGAAGTGGCCGATGTTTTCCGGCTGATAGACCGCTTGCTTCATCGAGCGCAGCAGCACGCGGTTCACCACTCTTTCTTCCGGTTTGCCGCGCGCCGACTCTAATAGCTTTTGTATTTCCAGCGGCGCGATATTGTCTTTCTTTTGCGGCAGACGGTAGCCGAGTGACAGCAGGAAAGGCGCCAAGGCTTCGAGGGCGTCTTGATCCGGCCCTTCGTGAACGCGATAGAGCGTCGGCAGTTCTTTTTCCGTGAGCTGGCGCGCGACGGCTTCGTTGGCGGCGATCATGAATTCTTCAATAATTCGATGGGCGATGTTGCGTTCGGCGCGGATGATGTTTTCCGGCATGCCCTGCAAGTCGAGAATGATTTCCGCTTCCGGCAAATCGAAATCGAGATTGCCTCTGACTTTGCGGTTGTTCAAGATCAATAACGCCAACTCTTCCATCAACTTGAATTCCGCAATTAGATTTCGATAACGCTCCAGACATTCCGCCTCTTGGTCGACTAAAATGCGCCGCACGTTGGTGTAGGTCATGCGCTCGTGGCTGCGGATGACTGAATTGAAGAAGCGGCTGCGAACCACTTCGCCCTTGGCGTTGAAATCGATGGCGACCGTTTTCGTCAAGCGATCTTCGTTGGGATTCAAGCTGCAAATTCCATTGGACAGCGCTTCGGGGAGCATGGGGATCGCGCGGTCGGGAAAGTAGACGCTGGTGGCGCGCGCGTAGGCTTCTTGATCCAGCGCGGTTTCGGGGCGGACGTAGTAGGCGACATCGGCGATGGAGACAAAAAGTTCGTAACCGCGCTCTAGTTTGCGCACGTGGACCGCGTCGTCGAAGTCGCGCGCGTTCTCGCCGTCGATGGTGACGATCGGCAAATCGCGCAAATCCTCGCGCGCGGTGATTTCCGCGGCGCTGATTTCATAAGACGCTTGGGATACCTCGCGATGGACTTCGGCGGGAAAGCTGGTCGTAAGACCGAAGCGGAAGATGATCGACTGCGCTTGCACTTCCGGGTCGTCGGGATCGCCCATGACATTGATGACCGTAGCTTCTGGCGGCGACATGGCGGTGCCGAAGCGACTGATCTCGGCGGCGATCACTTTGCCTTTTTCCAATTTCACCGCGGCAAGCGCTAACGGAATAGCCGCGATCCGCGCGTCCATCGGAACGAGATAGCCTTTGCCGTCGGATTCTTCGTAAGTTCCGAGCAGACGCTTTTGCGCGCGCTCGATCACTTGCACCACATGCGCTTCGCTGCCGCCGCGTTGTTTGCGGTCGATCCGCACCATCACTTGATCGCCGTGCATGACGCGGCGCATCTCGCGGCGATTTAAGTAAACGTCTTCGGCGTCTTTATCATCCGGAATTAGAAAACCGAAGCCATCCGGGTGGGCCTGCACGCGGCCGCGGCGGAGATTCTGCCGGTCCGGCAAGGCGTAGTGGTTCTTTTTCAGCCGAACCAGACGGCCGTCGCGGCAAAGTTCGCGCAGAGCGTCGATGACGGATTGAAGCGCGTCGCGGCCAAATCCGGCGCGGCGCTGAATCTCCGGCGGCGTCAATCGCTCGCGCGGTTTGTTGGCGAAAAGGCCGAGAATTTTCTGCTGGGCGCCTTTGGAGAATCCTTGAGTCATCGGCTTTGCCCAAGCTTCTACTGGAATCGATGAGTTTTCAATCGATGATAAGGTGCTCGGCCGCGAGCAAAGGTTTCTCGGCTGCGCGTCGAAATGCCAGCGAGTGAGTTGCGGGTTCAAGCCCCGGACGATGCTTCGGCCAACTCCGCCATGAACCAGTCGTCGGTCATGTCGGCTGGTCGTGGGATTTCCGCGAACGGGATGTCTTTTTCGAGCGAGTCAAGAATGGCCCGCGCGGTGTCGAGAAAGTCGTGCATGGCGAGCAAGACAATAACCGCTTTCTTGCGGTCCACGGTGCGAATGATGCCGACCTCTTCATAGGACTCGAGGATAAATTTTATGTAAGCGATATGCTCAGGCAGTATTTCCAAATAGATATCGTGCAATTCCATGTTCATTACTTTCTAGCGATTGAGAAAACGATCCAGGGCGTCGGGCAGCCATTTTTTGTCGCCGCTCGACTCTTTGCTCGGCCGGCTGGCAGCGTCACGTTCGCCGTCGCGCGCCGGCGCGTCGCCGCGCAGGGTTTGCGCCAGCGCGCGGTTATCGAGCCGGATTCTGACGTTGGGAATTGTCCCGTCGACGCGAAACGTGATCGTGAGCCGACCGCGCCGGTCAAGAAGGAATCGGAGCAGGCGAACATCCCGTTGCACCTCTTGGGTGAGGCGGGGTGATAAGACGATCAAGCCGTTCCATTTGGTCGTGCGATCGAAGCCGATCCAGCCCGCGCCGGTGACCATATAGTCCGGCGTCAGGATGACCAAGTTGTCGGTTCGAATGCGCTCGGGCTCGACGATAAAATCAGCCTTGAGCGAATTGAACACGGTATCGGTGTGGGTTAGTAACTTGGCAAATCCCGGTGGCAGCCGTGCCGTCGATTGGGTGGAAACCGTTGCGCCGCTGCCGCGCAACAACAATTGACGGACGAGATTGAAATCCTTGATTACGCCATTTTGCACCGTGGCCTCGCCCGATCCTTTGAGCACATTCCGTCCATTGGCACCATCAGGCGAGGTTAAAACAAACTGGCCGCGGCCGCCCAATTGCCCTTGGACTCGGTCCTGCACGAGCGGGAATAGGCGCGTCACTAGTGCGCGCATCGCGATGGATTCGGCTTGGGTCGACAGTTCGAAGTGGCCCGAGTTGTCTGCGGAACTAGCGAAATAGCCATCGGCGCGCAGGTTGCCGTCGAGCGTGCGGAGCGAAAGGTGCTTGAAAGTCATGCCGGTCGCCGACCAGATGATGTCGGCGCGGAGGTCGCGAAAGTCGATGTCGGCGATCCGCCCTTGCGGAGCTAGCGCGGTGCCGTAGAGAACCAGCGCGCCATTGTAAAATTGCGCCGTGCCTCCGGCGCTGAAGTTGTTCAATTGAATCGCTGGGCCGCCGCCGAGCAGCGTGAGATCGGTGAGATTGAGCTGTGTCGAACGAAGTTGGTACAGCGCGTCGGGATCGAGAATATTGGCAACGACGCCGTCCAACGCGAAGATTGAGCTGCCGAGGCGGAATTTGGCATTTTCGAATTTTGCCCGCCTGCCGCTAAAGGTAATCGTCGCGTTTGCGTTTTCGACCCTGCGTCCACCCTGGGCCTCTTTGAATTCACCGTCGATAATTTTGAGGTAGCCGTGCACGCTCCAGCTGCCGTCGTCCGGCAGCAAATTTCGATCGACGATGACATTGAGATCGGCTTGGCCGGTCGCTCCGGCCAGTAACTCGGGCAAAATCATCTCACGCCATTCACGCACCTGGCCTTGGCGGCTATAGAGCCGGAGTTGCAACTTGGGTTGGTTGCCGACATCGACGAAGCCAAGGAAACCGATTCGGTTGGGACCGCTGGCGAATTCCGATTCATGGAAAAACAATTTATCTTTCCGCCGGGCGATGCGCGCCTTGATATCAGCCTGGCGACCGAGCGGTTTGCGCAACCAATCTTGGTATTTCCATTCGCTCTCGTCGGCCCGCACCAAGGCGCCGACGCGCAGCGTATCCCACGTGCCTTCGAAACGGGCGTACAGAGCGATGGCGCCATCGGTGACGAATACCGGTGAAACGTTCTGGCGAAACCAATTCAGGTTACGCAGGCGGCCCAGGGGCAAGGGATCGACGGTGACCTTTCCGTTCAGCTCGGCGTCTTCCCAGGAGCGGCGCTCGGAAAACTTGACGTCGCCTGTTACCGTGGCGTTGTAATCCGAGGAACCGAACACAGGCGCTTTAAGGGTGATGTTCTCAAACCTCGGCCGCGCCAATGTGCCGGCGGCTTGCGCCTGAAGTGACATCGGACCGGTGACATCGAGATCGCTCGGAAGCTTGTCGCGCAGCGCGGCGACGGCGAGGGCGACGACTGGGACATGAAGCGAGTCTAGTCGAATGGTCAGATGCATTTCGCGCCGCAGCCACGGTTGCTCCGCCGCCGTGGCGTTGAACTCACCCTCGACGTGGACATCTGGGCCGATCCCTTCGGCCAAGGCGGCCGCCATACGGAATCGGGTGGTTTTCTTCGCCGCGAGTCCGCGCAAGGTCAGGTCGATATCTCTCAGTTGCAGCTCCGCGGGCGCCTTGACCGAGCGATCGAGATAGATGATTCGGCCGTCAGCGATGCGCAGCAAGTCGATAGCAAAGCTTACGCCGCTCGTTTTACGTTCCGCCGGCGCCGAACGGAGGTGGGGCGAAGGCGGCAATTCCTTACGCATCTGTGTGAGCAAATCGAGATTGAACAGCCCGGTTTCGTCGGTGATGATTTGAAACTCCGGCTCGCGCAAAGTGACCGAATCGATCACGACGCGGCCCAACAAAAGCGGCCAGAGTTGAACACCGAGAATAAGCTCGCGGGCGCGCAGGATCGGCGTGGCGGCGAAGCGGGGATCGTCGGCAATGCGCAACTCTTTGGCGGCGAATCCCGGCCAGCCCAGTAGATGGACTTCAAGGCTCGCGAATCGAATATCCATGCCGAGAAGCTTGCGCAGCTCCTGCTGCACGGATTCGAGGTGCCGGTTGGCGGCGAAATTGAAGGACTGGAGCAGGATCGCCGCCGCCACAGCTAGAGCGGCTAAGGTCAGGAAGAGAATTTTTCGCGGGCTTTTCATCGCGGCAGCGATGACGGTACGGGAGAACCGCTATTAATCTTTCGCCGATGAATCGCGGCGCATTCAGGCCGGTCGCTTACGCGCGCGGATGACGTGCTCAGTTGATTCTCTCGACGATAGTCGCGATGCCTTGGCCGACGCCGATGCACATGGTCGCCAGCCCGTAACGACTGCCGCGCTTGTTCATTTCATGAACCAAGGTCGTCATGATGCGCGCGCCGCTGCACCCGAGCGGATGGCCAAGCGCGATGGCGCCGCCGTTGACGTTGAGTTTGTTCAAATCAATGCCCAGCTCGCGCGCGCAGGCGAGCACTTGGGACGCGAACGCTTCGTTCAACTCCACTAAATCAATTTGCTCGATGGTCAAGCCGGCGCGCTTCATGGCTTTTTCGGCTGCTGGGATCGGCCCGATGCCCATGTAGTTCGGATGGACACCGGCGCTAGCCGAAGCGACGATGCGCACCAGCGGCTTGAGCTTTAGCTGCTCGGCTTTTTGCGGTGTCGTGATGAGCAGCGCGGCGGCACCGTCGGAGAGCGGTGAGGAATTTCCCGCGGTCACGCTGCCGCCTTTCTTAAAGCTCGCTTGCAGGCCGGCAAGAATCTCCAACGTGGTATCGGCACGCGGCCCTTCGTCTTTGTCGTGGACGATCGTCTTGCCGCGCTGGACTATTTCAATTGGAATAATTTCGTCCTTGAGTCGGCCGTCTTGCTGCGCCTTGAGCGCTTTCTGATGACTGGCAAGGGCCAGCTTGTCTTGGTCTTCGCGGCTGATCTGATACTTTTCCGCGACGTTTTCGGCGGTCTCGCCGTTGTTGATCAATGAGTAAAGCTCACCCATACGCTTATTCGGGAAACGCCAGCCGAGCGAGCTGTCGTACAATTGCACATCGCCGCGTTGAAACGCGTTGGCCGGCTTCGCCATCACCCACGGCCCGCGCGTCATGCTCTCGACACCGCCGGCGACGAACAGGTCGCCGTGATCGGTCTCGACGGCGCGGCCGGCCTGATTGATCGCTTCGAGGCCGGAGCCGCAGAGCCGATTCACCGTCGCGCCGGGGATGGTGTACGGCAGGCCGGCGAGCAGAGAGGCGTTGCGCGCGACGTTGCGTGAGTCTTCGCCGGCTTGGTTGGTGCAGCCGAAGTAAACATCTTCGATCTCGTCCTTATTGATGCCGGCCTTGGCGACCATCTTGCCTATGATAAAGGCCGCGAGGTCGTCGGTGCGGACATCTTTAAGAATTCCACTATGTCGGCCCACCGGCGTGCGCACGGCTTCAACGATAACGGCTTCTCTCATAATTTCACCTGACCTTCTTGATAACTGTAAAATCCTCGGCCGCTGGTCTCGCCGAGGAATCCGGCAATGACTAATTTTTTCAACAGTGGCGCCGGGCGATAGCGGTCATCGCCGGTCTCGCGTTGTAACCCTTCGAGCACGGCGAGCACTTCGTCCAGGCCGATTTGGTCGGCCCACTTGAGCGGCCCTTGCGGATAGTTGACGCCGAGACGCATGGCGACGTCGATCTCATTCGCCGTGGCGACGCCTTCTTCAAGACTGCGCGCGGCTTCGTTAATAATCAAACTCAAAATACGCGGAAAGGTCAGCCCCGGGGCATCCTTGACGCGAAGGGTTTCTTTGCCGAGCGATTTGAAAAGCTGTTCGGCTTCCGCCATTGACTGCTCTGCGGTTCTAAGGCCGCCGGTCAACTCGACCAGCTTTCGATCCTTGAGCGGATAAAATGTCGCGAAGCCGACCAGCCGCTCGGGTTTTTTGATCCAAGAAGCCATCTGCGTCGTGGTGAAGCGTAAACAAGTGCTGACGATGATGGATGCCGGCGGTAATGAGGCATCGAGACGTTGCAACACGGCGCGCTTTTTATCCTCGGCGCCGGTCTCCGTGTCGATAACGAAGTTCGTCGTCGCGGACACCGCGGTGGCGTCATTTAATTGCGCGGCCTCCAAGCCCTGCGCTTGTCCGATAGCAAGCAGCTCGTCGGCCAAGCGGTTCTTGCCGATGATGGCGACGCTACTTTTTGTCATAGCTGTAAAAACCCCGTCCGGTTTTGCGCCCGAGATTGCCACCGGCGACCATGCGCTGCTGGATCGGGCTCGGGCGAAATCTCGGGTCTTCAAAGAAGGAGCGGTAGAGCGACTCGGTGGCGGCGAAGTTGATGTCGTTGCCGATCAAGTCCATCAGTTCAAACGGCCCCATGCGGAAATTGCCGGCTTCTTTCATAATCCGATCGATGGTTTCCACCGAGGCGTCGCCGTCGCCGAGCACGCGCAAACCTTCGTTGTAAAACGGCCGGGCGATGCGATTGACAATGAAACCCGGCGTATCTTTGGCGCGCGCCGGGGTTTTGCCCATCGCTTTCATCAGCGCCGTGGCCTTCTCGATCGTCGACGCGCTGGTGCGGTCGCCTTGAATGACTTCGACCAAGGCCATGAGCGGCGGCGGATTGAAAAAATGCAGGCCGAGCACACGCTCCTGATGCACGGTGCTGGCGGCGATGGCGGTGACGTTGAACGACGAAGTGTTGGTCGCGAGTAATGTCTCCGGCGCGCAGATCGCGTCGAGCTGCTTGAAAATATCGCGCTTCAGCTCAAGTTTTTCCGGCGCGGCTTCGATGACCAGCGCGCTGCCTTTGGTGTCTTCGAGATGGGTGCTGGCGCGAAAGCGGTCGAGAATCTCTTGCTCCTGTTCGGCGCTGAGCTTACCGCGCTCGCGACTGCCCTTGAGAAAACTTTTCACCCGCCCAAGGCCGGTGTCGATGAACTCCTGCTTGACGTCGTAGACGAGGGTCTCGAAGCCCGCCTGCGCCGCTACTTGAGCAATCCCCGCGCCCATCGTGCCCGCGCCGAGGACGGCGATCTTTTCTGCTTTGTTGGCCATGGTGTTTTTTGTGTCGTGTTTCGAGTTTGGGGTTTCGGGTTCGAACTCAAAACACGAAACCCCAAACGGATTCTTTATCTTCCAGTAAACACCGGCGTCCGTTTTTCCAAGAACGCTTTCACCCCTTCATCGTAGTCGGAGCTTCTGCCGGCGATTTCTTGCAAGTATGCCTCGTATTCCAAGTCGGAATCCAGATTCGGCAAATTCGCGTGATTGACCGCGCGCTTGATCAGGCCGATGCCGCGCGGCGCGCAGGCGATCTGGTTGGCGATCGCTCGCGCCGATGCGGCGAACTCCGCCGCCGGGAAAACCCGCGCGACCAGACCGATGCGCTGCGCTTCCTTGGCGTCAATCGTGTCGCCGAGCAGTAACAGCTCCATCGCTTTGCTGAGGCCGACGAGCCGGGTGAGGATGAAGCTGCCGCCGGAATCCGGCGCCAGGCCGACGCGGACAAAGGATTGAATGAACTTGGCGTCTTCGGACGCTACGCGTAAATCGCAGGCAAGGGCGAAGTTGCAGCCGGCGCCGGCGGCGACGCCATTGACCGCGGCGATGACGATTTTGTCCACGCCGCGAATCTGGCGGATCATTGGATTGTATTTTTCGCGCAACGACGCGCCCAACGAACCCTTTTGTTCCGGCGTGCGCCCCTTCAAGTCTTGCCCGGCGCAAAAGGCCCGGCCGGCGCCGGTGATCATGAAGCAGCGCACTTCTTTGTCGCGTTCGCCGTCGCGCAAGGCTTCGAGTACTTCTTTGTTCATCTGCGGGACGAAGGCGTTCAGCGACTGCGGCCGGTTGAGCGTGATCGCCGCTACGCCGTTGAGTTTTTCGTAGAGAATGGTTTCGTAGGCCACGGTGGTTCTCGCTACTTACCTTTGAACTCCGGTTTGCGCTTTTCGAGAAAGGCTTTCATGCCTTCCGTGCGGTCTTCGGAGGCGAACAGCAGATAAAAGGATTTGCGCTCGAACTCCAAGCCTTCGTCAAGCGCGCTGTTCGCCGCTTTGAGCACGGCTTCCTTGGCGGCTTTGATCGCGAGCTGCGGCTTGGTGGCGATCTTCTTGGCGATGTTCTTGGCTTCTTCGAGGCAAAGTTCACCGGGCACAACGCGATTGACCAATCCCAATCGTTCGGCGTCGGCAGCGTTGAGCATGTCGCCGGTTAAAATTAATTCCATGGCGCGGTGTTTGCCGAGGACGTGAGTCAACCGCTGCGTGCCGCCGCTGCCGGGAATGATTCCCAAATTCACTTCTGGCTGGCCGAAGCGCGCCGATTCGGCAGCGACAATGATGTCGCAGCTCATCGCCAGTTCGCAGCCGCCGCCCAGAGCGAAGCCGTTGACCGCGGCGATCACGGGCTTCGAAATCTTGTTAATCTTGTCGCGGTAGGCAAGCCGCTCCTGAATGCGATCGTCGAATGGGCCGCGTTCGGCCATTTCTTTTATATCCGCGCCAGCAGCGAAGACTTTTTCTCCGCCGGTGACGACGATGACGCGCACGTCCGGATCATGGTCGAGATCTTGCATCGCCAGGGACAGGTCTTTGACGAGTCCATAGGATAGCGCGTTGAGCGCCTGGGGGCGGTTCAACGTGACGACGCCAATGGCACCGTCTTTTTCGACGATGACGTTCTCGAAATCCATGTTAGCTCTAGAGAAATACACCAGTGCTCACGGTGATTCAAGGCAGGTTTTCGTGCTATGTTGAGTCGATATTTCGCAGCAAGGTCGGGTCGCTTCACTGTGAGCGATGGAATGTTTTTCGCTAATTGAAAGAATTCATAAGGTTATCGAATCGTGATTAAGACGGTGGTTGTCGATCTTGGCGGGGTGCTGTTCTCGGAAGGAAAGTCTGTGGCTTTGGATAAGTTGGCGGCGCAGCATGGCTATGACCGCAGCGTGGTTGGCGCGATCTTATCGTCTCGGCAAAGTATTTTGTTACGTCAAGGCCTTATGACCGATGCGGAATTCTGGCGATGGGCAGAGCAGCAATTGCCGTCAAGTTACGATAGCCGCTTGATCCAAAACGAATGGTACAACGGCTATATTCTCGACCAAGAGATTTATGCGCTCGTGGCAAAATTGCGAAATAAATACTCGATCGTCGCATTCTCGGGAAACGTAAATAGCCGCGTCGCGTTTTTGGAAGAAAAATACCACTTCCGTCACCTGTTCGATCTCGAAGTTTATTCCTTTGACTTTCACATGACCAAGCCTGAGCGAGCGTTCGTCGAGGCGATGATCGCAAAGTCTGGTGCGCGGCCCGAAGAGATCATTTATATCGATGATAACGATAGCTATGCTCAACCCGCACGGGATTTAGGTGTGAACGTAGTCATTCACCGACAAGGGGATACCGCGGGACTACGTCTCGCGCTGATGCAACATGGGGTGGAATGCTAGCGGGCTGACGGGTTACCGGAAGTTAATTTGACAGTCACGAGACTGGCCATCTAAGTAGTCGACGAACAAGGAGGAATTCCATGCAAGCTGCAATCTCTAGCCTGCTGTTTAAGTCTCAGTCGCTCGGTGATGTTATCGATCTGGCGCGCGCTCAAGGCGTGTCGTGGCTCGAGGTCTGGACTGAGCACCTTTGGCGCGATGACAAGGGTGATCTGCTAAAAAGGCTAAGCCAATCGGGCTTGAGCCTATCCGTGCACGGCCCCATCGGGGATCTCAACATCACGTCAAGCAACCAAGGAATCAGAGATGAATCGATCCGTCAGGTGATCCAAGGCATCGAAGAGGCCGCGGCGATGGGCGCCAAGGTGATCACTGTCCACCCGGGCTATCTCACGGGTCGACAGGACGCACCGGACGACATCTGGGATATGCAGATCAGCGCCTTCACACGCTTCGCAACCAGGGGCAAAGAGCTGGGCCTGGTAATTGCTATGGAGACAATGGAGAAGCGCAACAAAGAGGTGGTGATCTATCCAGAAATCGCTAATCAGATTACTGACGCTGTGAACATGGAGAATTTTGGCGTGACCTTCGATGTTTCTCATGCGCATACGGTGATGGACGTGGTCGAGTTCATCTGGGCTCTACGGCGGATCAGACATATTCACATCAGCGACACCAAGAATGGAAAGGTTCATGCGCTCATGGGGCAAGGCGAGATTGCCTTCGAACCGGTGCTGCAAGCGTTGAAAGAGAAATACGATGGCGCACTGGTAATCGAAGGGTGGAACCCCAAGGACGAGGCCGGGATGGTGCAGAAATCAACCGCGTTTCTCAATGCGCAGTTGGCAAAACTACAAGCGCTATAAAAGCTCCAACAACGAGGTGTTTTATGAAAAAGTTTCTGCGTCGATTGAGTCTAATGCTAATGGCCGCCGGCGGAATTTTTGCGTTCAACCCGGCCACTGTTTTTGCCCAGGCTAAATCTCCGAGCCGAGTGCTGCTTTACACATCCGTGCCGCAGGAACTGGCGACCCAATTTGCCGACGCTTTTATGAAAAAGCGCCCAGACATCAGAGTAGAAATATACCGCGCCGGCAGCACTGAGGTGGGCGCCAAGATCGCCGCAGAGCGCGAGGTCGGAGGTATCCGCGCCGACCTGCTTTGGCTTGCCGATGCTCCTGTTTACTATGATCTGAGAAAGCGCGGCGAGCTGTTCAGCTACATCTCACCGGAGGCAAAAGCGATTCCAGCCGACCTCAAGGATCCGAAGGGACTTTTCACGGCGGGGCGGCTGATTAACATGATTATCGCGGTGAACACCGAGGTGATCCCACTAAAGGACGCTCCCAAATCGTGGAAGGATTTTCCCGATGTTGGCAAAAAGGCTGCCATGGGCAACCCGCTCTATTCCGGTTCCAATTTCGTCACGGTAGCGGCATTTGTACAAAAGGATGGTTGGGGATGGTTCGAACGCGCCAGAGCCAAAGGAGTAGCCGTAGTGCGCGGCAACTCTGAAGCCGCAACGGCTCTGGCGGGTAAAGAATTCGGCGTTGCCATGACGCTCGACTATATCGTCGCGGGGTTGATCAAGAAAGGCGCGCCGCTCGCGACTGTTTGGCCCTCGGATGGTGCGATCTCGGTGCCCAGCCCGATTGCGATCATCAAGGGAACCAAGAATCCTAACGGCAGTAAAGCCTTTGTCGACTACGTGCTGTCGAAGGAAGGCCAGGAATTCCTGGTGAAGCAGGAAGTGATCCCGGTACGGGGCGACGTCAAACCGCCAGTGGGACAGCCATCGGCCAAACAGATCAAGTTCATGCCGATTCCCTATGAATGGGCGGCGGACAACGCGCCGGCAATCCGGGAAAAATTCGAAAAGCTGATGCTTCAGTAACCGGCTCGGCGCGATTCAAGTTGTGCGAACGACCGCTGCTAACTTCGACCGCCGTTATCTGTTGATGGCGGCGGCCGGCGCCTTTGTTTTACTGATCGTCATTTATCCACTCTGGCAGGTTTTATTTAGAAGTTTCCTGGATGCTGGCGCCCTCTCTCTGAAAAGCTACCAAAAGGTTTTTTCCTATCCCAGTTATTATCGGGCGCTGCTAAATTCGGTATGGATCTCTTGCGCCACCGCCGCCATGTGCATGGTTCTGGGCACGCTTCTAGCCTTTCTCGTCATCCGCACCGATCTTCCCGGCAAAAGGATACTGCGGACCTTGTTGGTCTTGCCTTATGCGCTCCCGTCGTTTTTTGCAGCGATTGCCTGGATCCAACTTTTGGGTCCGCAAGGCTACCTCGCCAGGTTGGCCCTTCAAGTCTTTGGTTTCGGATCCGTCCCCTGGAACATCTATAGCGCCGGCGGCATTGTCTTTGTCCTGACGGTGCATTATTTCATCTTGGTCTTTATTACGGTCGCGGGCGCTTTGGAGCGTATGGACGCGAGTCTCGAAGAGGCGGCACGCGCATCGGGGGCCAACACCTACCAAATCATGCGCCAGATAACCTTGCCTCTGGTTCTGCCCGCGATCATGGCGGGGGGCTTATTGGCGTTTATCGGCGCGCTCGCCAATTTTGGCATACCGGCGCTGCTCGGCATGAGAGCGAGATTTTTCGTGCTCACAACCAGCATCTATTACGCTTTGGCGATCCCCGATTTCGGCCTGGCCACGGCGCTTTCCAGTATGCTCGTGCTGGTCGCGCTAGTCACGATGGCGCTTCAGTTCGGTATTCAAAGGGGCGAGAGCCGCTTCACGGTCATCTCCGGCAAAGCGGTCCACCCTTCCGATCTCAAACTTCGTTCGATCCGCTATCCGCTATTCTTTTTGACATCGACGATCGTTGTCTTCATTTCGATCCTGCCGATAATTTCTATGGTCCTGACCGCGCTGATGCGCTACTGGGGAGCACCGATCAGCGCTGCCAACCTAACCCTGAATAATTTCGATTATGTGCTCAAGTTTGAAACGGCGCAGAGAGCGATCATGAACAGTTTGTTTCTTGGCGCTGTGTCGGCCACGGTGGCCATGTTTGTCGGCACCGTGATTTCCTATCTGCACGTTAAGGCAAAGCTGAGGGGTAGTCGCCTGCTCGACTTTCTCGCGACGATTCCGTACGCCGTGCCCCACACCGTCATTGCCATCGCCATGATCCTCGCATGGGCGAGAGCGCCGGTAAGTCTTTACGGCACCTTGTGGATCATCCTGGTGGCCTACCTGGCAGTCTATCTCCCATTTGCCGTCAGGACGACCAATTCGACGCTGCAACAAGTGCACGATTCGCTCGAAGAAGCGGCCAAGGCCTCGGGCGCAAGATTGTTCCCGCGCTTACGCGATATTATCCTACCGTTGGCGCGACCAGGAATGATCGCCGGTTGGATTCTAGTTTTTATGCCCGCGCTGCGGGAGCTTACGGTGTCGATTCTGCTTTACGCTTATCATACGGAGACCATCGGGGTAGTGGTTTACAACCTGCAGGATGCCGGGTATCGAGAGATAGCCGCCGCCCTGGCTTCGATCGTCATGGGTCTATTGATCCTGGGTAATACGATCATCCGTAAGCTAACCGGCGGCGTCGCGGGGTTTTGAGCAACATGGAAAAGATCCGGATTATCAACTTGGCCAAGAGGTACGGCAAGGTGGTCGCCGCTGACGCAGTCACCTTTGCTATCGGCGACAAGGAGTTTTTTTCTCTCCTCGGACCGAGCGGTTGCGGCAAGAGCACGGTCTTGAGGTGCGTCGCGGGACTCGAAGAGCCCAGCGAAGGTGAAATCTACATCGGCGCAACGCGTGTGAACTCCACGCTAGACAGGATCAATGTCCCTACCGAGCTCAGGCCAATCGGCATGGTATTTCAGAATTACGCCGTGTGGCCGCATATGACGGTGCGCGACAACGTCGCCTATCCCTTGAAGCTGAAGAAGCTGCCGAGGGATCTCATTGAAACGAAACTTAAGGTCGCTCTGCATACGGTGGGTCTCGAACGTTTGGCGGAGCGTTTTCCTAGCCAGCTCTCCGGCGGTGAGCAACAGCGGGTAGCCCTGGCGCGGGCCTTAATCAAAGAACCCGAGGTGCTGCTGCTCGACGAGCCGCTCAGCAATCTCGACGCGAAATTGCGCGAGCAAATGCGTTTCGAGCTGAAGGACTTGCAGCGCCGAACCGGCATCCCGATCCTTTACGTTACCCACGACCAGACCGAAGCTCTGGCGATGTCGGACCGGCTCGCGGTGATGAACGCCGGCCGGATCGTCCAAGTCGGCGCCCCCGCCGAAATTTATACCCATCCAACCGACCGCTTCGTTGCCGACTTCATCGGCCTCATGAACTTCGTTCCCGGCCGGATCGTCAGCCGGAGCGGAGAAGCAGCCACGATTGAATTTCTCGGCAGCCATCGCCTTAATGTCATTGACCGAAGCGATCTTACGGGCGAGTGCGTCGTGGCGGTACGCCCCGAGGACATCTCTTTGAGCCCTGCAGGTCCGATCCGCTGTCGAGTAGAAGTAAGCAACTATTCCGGACATCTGATTGATTATAAGGTCAGAGCGGATGGTGTTGTGCTGCGCGTTCAAACCCCTAAGACGATCTTTCAAGAAGGCGAGGAGCTCGGCTTCGAAATTGAACGCGCGATGCTCTTTGCTGCCCGCGAAAGCGATCGTGCAGCCTTCAAGGATAGAGCCCACGGATGAAAAAATATTTCGCGACTTTGTTCGGAGCGCGGCAGGAGATTGAAAACAAATTGGCCGACTACCTCAAGCAGACCGAAGAGATGGCTTTGGACATGGAGAAGGCGGTCGGAGCCTATCTGAATAAAGACCGGGAGGGATTTTCGCGCTTGTTCGAGCGCATCAATGAAGCCGAACATCGACTGGATATGCTGCGCCGGGACATCGAAGAAGAGATCTACGGCCGGCGCCTCCTGCCGGATACGCGGGGGGACATCCTGGTGCTCCTGGAAAGCATGGATAAGATCCCAAATCGTGTCCAGGCTTTGACCCGGGAAATAGCTCTGCAAAAAGTCCAGGTGCCGGAGCGGTTGCACGCAAGCTTGATCAAGCTGACCGAGCGCGACGTAAAAATTGTCCATGTGCTTACGCGCGCGGCGCGCGCGTTCCTCGACAAACCCGATGAGGTCAAACCCAGTGCCAAGGACCTCTCTTACTATGAGCACGAAGGAGATTTGATCGAGCAGGAGGCGGTCGCGCTTGTCTTTGACGATGAGAAGCTGGAGTTGGCCCATAAATTACAGCTGCATCGTTTGATCGACGATTTGGGCTCGATCTGCGATATCGCCGAAGACGTCGGCGACCGCCTCGTGATCGCCGCTTTGAAGCGTCTCCTTTAGACATGTGGACGTGGTTATCCAGCGGCTTGTGGTTGGGCTGGGCCGTAGGCGCGAACGTCGCCGCCAATATTTTTGCCACGGCGTTCGCATCGCGCATGGTGTCGTTCGCCACCGTCGTCAAACTGAGCGTGCTTTTCATCGTGCTGGGCGGTGTGATCAATGGACCGGCTGCGATGGACACGTTGAGCACATTGGGCGGGCTCGATTCGCTTCGAGCAGCCTTCATCGTGGCCTTGGCTTCGGCGCTAACAATTACGGGTATGTCCGCGCTGCGCTTGCCGGTCTCGGCCGCGCAAACGGCAGTGGGAGCTCTAATCGGCCATCAACTGCTGCAACAGGGCAGGATAGGCGCTCCGGCGCAACTCCTGCTGGGGATGATCGCGATCGCCTGGATCTTCGCGCCGATGCTATCTGCGCTGACGGCGTTCGTGCTTTACAAGATGACGGCTCAGCTCTTTCGCCGGGTGCCGATGCCGCTTTTCTTAATGGATCAATGGTTGCGCTTGGGACTGCTTGCCGGCGGATGCTACGGCGCGTGGGCCTTCGGCGGAAACAATATGGCGAACGTGGTGAGCTTTTATGTCGGACTCGATCTATTCCCAGCCGTTCACGTGGGGCCTTGGGTCATTTCGCAGGCTCGCGTGCTCGCTCTCTTCGGTGGGATCGCGATCAGCCTGGGCATAGTCACTTATTCGCGTCGCATGATGCTGACGGTCGGCAGAGAACTGGTGAAACTCGACGGTGTCACGGCGCTGATTGCGATATTGTCTCAGGCGTTGGTCGTGGATTTTCTCGCCCACTCGTGGGCCTTCGGCAGTTATACTTTGCCGGCCATTCCCATCTCCGTATCGCAAGCGCTGGTCGGGGCTATTGTCGGGCTCGGGCTGGCACGGGGGCTACAAACGATTAACCTTAAAATCCTCGGCAACATCGTCATCGGCTGGGTCGTCACGCCGATTATTGCCGCCGGCCTTGTTTATTTTTTGCTGCCATTTGCGATGTGGCTCGCTTGAACCAATCAGATAAGCGAAAGTTGACACCCCGACACCGATTTGCAAATATCCCAACTACCCATGGCCAACCGTCTCGAGCCCGCCACGCGCCACTACGACGAGAAACTCCAGCAGATTCTCAAAACATCGGCGAAGATTTTTGCCGAGAAGGGCTTCCATCATACTTCGGTGCGCGATATTTCCCGCGCCACCAAGATGAGTTTGTCAGGGCTATACTATTATTTCACGACCAAGGAAGAACTGCTCTATCTAATTCAAGAGCGTTGCTTCGTGACGCTGTTGCAGCACTGGGAACAGGTCGACGTGCCTGGAATGGACGTGCGCACGCGGATTCGCGCCTTCGCGGAAAATCATTTGGGCTTCTTTCTGCACAACATGCCCGAGATGAAAGTGATGGCGCATGAAGACGAGTCGCTCACCGGCGAGTTCGACGACAAGATCCTCGTGCTCAAGCGGCGCTACGTCAAAGTCATCATGGATTTGATCGGCGAGCTGCAGGAACGGGAGAGCGGCAAGGGCATTGACCTGCGGCTGGCGACGTTCTCGCTGTTCGGCATGATGAACTGGATCTACACCTGGTACCAGCCCAAGCGCGACCTGCCGTTCCCGCAACTGATCGAGCAGATGCTGCGCATGTATTTTTTCGGTTTGCTCAAAGCGGGCAATGCCGATGAGCGCTGGTTCACGGCGAGGTCGACGGCGAATCAGAAAGACGCCTTCTCGCTGTGGCAGAATATCCCGTGAGATCACAAGGTAAAAGTTAGAAGGCAAAAGGTAAAATTATGAGAGCCACAGAGCCGATTGGGCTACGAAAGCGGTGCCTTTTGAATTGGCGGATTCAAGTGGAGTCGTTATGAGTCTTTTGCGCATTGGCGATCAAGCGCCGGATTTCAAGGTGAGAGGAATCGTCGGTGGGCAGGTCGGCGAGTATTCGCTGGCGGGTTACAAAGGCAAATGGCTGGTGCTGTTTTTCTATCCCGCCGATTTCACTTTTATTTGTCCGACCGAAGTCACTGGCTTTAGCAAGGCGGCTAAAGAGTTCGCCGCCGAGAGCGCGGCGGTGGTCGGCGCGAGCGTCGACTCCGTCGACAGCCACCGGTCGTGGGCCGAGGAGTTGGGCGGTTTGCAATGTCCGCTGCTGAGCGACGAAGAAAAAACGCTCAGCCGCGCCTACGGCGTGCTTGATGAAAAGGAAGGCGTGGCGCTGCGCGCGACCTTCATCATCAACCCCGCCGGGATGATTTGTTATCAAGTCGTCAGTCACGCCAACGTCGGACGCAGCGTGGAAGAAACCCTGCGCGTGCTGAAGGCGCTGCGCACCGAGCGGCTCTGTCCCTCCGATTGGAAGCCCGGCGAGGCGACGGGAGATTTGGGGCTGAAATACTGAAGTGCAGTTCACAATTAAAAGTTAAAAATTAAAAAATTTGGAGAATCGCTCCGGTCCTATCCGACTTTTCTAATTTTTAATTTTGCATTTTTAATTGCTTTCATGTCTCTCGACGCCATCCAGCAAAAGAAGCAGGTGATCGAAAGCCGCTCGCGCATTCGCGAGTTCGTCTTCGGCATCCAAGACGGCTTGATCAGCACGGTGGGTCTGCTCGCCGGGATTCAAGGCGCGACGGATAACCGCATCGTCGTGATCGTCACCGGCCTGACCGCGATGTTTTCCGGCGCGATCTCGATGGCCACGGGGTCTTATCTGTCGTCGGGCGCGCAAAAAGATATTTTCGACAAAGAGATCGCCGACGCTGAGCAGCTCGCCGAGCGCGAACCTTACCTGGCGGCCGAAGGACTTCTGAAAGCGCTCGGTGAAGAGGGGCTGAGCAAGGAGCAAAGCTACCGCATGGTCAAGGCGCTGCTGTTGGAGCGCAACGTGTTTCTGCGCACCTTTCAAGAGAAAGTTTTTGGGCTGGGCAGCGCGGAGATCAATCAGCCGTTCAAGGCCGCGCTGGTGATGGGACTGTCTTTCATCGTCGGCGCAATTATTCCAATTCTTCCTTATATGGCGATGGCGGGCGCCGTGGCGCTTTATATGTCGGTTTTTCTGAGCGCCATTACGCTGTTCGTCGTCGGCGCGTTCAAGGGACGCCTCGCCGGCCAATCGCTAATGATCTCCGGCGGAAAATTTTTCATCATCGCTGTTACTGCTGCCGGGTTGGGTTACTTGATTGGTCTCGCGGTGCAGTGGTTTTTTCCGGGGATTTCGATTCCGGCCTGAGTTCGTGCGAGAATACTAATTTAACTGCATCAGCAGAATCTCTATTCGCACTCGACCGCAACTTTCTAATCAAAAAATCAAACTTCCGGCTCGCCGAAACTTAGCCGATATCAACGATTGCCACCTCTTGACAAGCTACGGGGGGGGGGTAAGGAAAACGCCACGCTAACGTCGCGTATCGAGGCATAGGCGGCGTAGGGGCGGCTAAGCTGACCCTCGCTACTCGGTTTGAAGTCTTCCACCGGTGGCGGGGATTCAATGCCAGAGCGAGCGAAGGTTTTGGCAAGCGGTATGTGCGGGAAGAGCAGGCGCAGAATAGACAACCAACAGGGGAAAGGAACAACGGATATGAAAAATATACTCGGCACAACGGTTGCGCTCGCTGTGATGGCGATATGTATATCGTCGGCGCAGGCGATCAACATCTCAAGCGCTTCGGTACAAAGCGGCCTCGCAGCCGTTTCGGGCGGCAAGGCGGCTGCGAACTCCAACATCTCGTGGGAGGGCGGCATTGTAGCGAAGGCGAACAAAAACGGCGGCTTCTCGTTCTCCGGTGTGGTCCCCGTGGATTGTGTTGGGACGCTGAGCGACGGCGTGAGCACCATCGATGTTGCCCTCGCCAATTGCACGCCGACGCCTCAGTCGACGGCAAAGGTTTTAAAAACTGGGCAGACAACTTGCTACGACAATTCGGGGAATGCAATCGCGTGCCCCGGCACAGGGCAGGACGGCGAACTTCAGAAGGGCACTGCGCGGAGCTACACGGTTAATGTCAACGGGTTGACGATCACGGACAACGCGACGGGGCTTGAGTGGGAGAAGCTGTGCAGCGGTGTAGGGTGTCCATTCATTAATGATGTGAACACTTTCTATACATGGGCTCAGGCGTTTCAGAAGATCGCGGACCTCAACACCGCGAACTTTGCGGGGCACAATGACTGGCGGTTGCCGAATATAAACGAGCTTCAGACGCTGGCAGACTACGGGCAGGTTGCTCCGGCCATCGACTCTGTGTTTAATAATGGTGTGGACAGCTTCACGCAATCGCTTCTCTATTGGTCGTCTACTTCGTTCCTGGGTACCCCGAGCGGTGCGTGGGGCGTCAGCTTCTTCTTCGGCGGCTTCGGCTTTGGCAGCGGAGGCGGCGTGTTCGGGAGCGGCAAGGCGAGCAGCGTCTCCGTCCGCGCGGTTCGCGGGGGCTCTTAGAATTGGTTCTTTCGTGATTTGAATTGCGACGTCTTGGGGGGCTTTGCCCCCCAGGCCCTTCTCTCCTATCGGAATGGGAGAGACTTAAGTAGAAATTCGCTCCAACCCACCTACACTTCCGTCAATCTTCGATCTCGATGTCGTAGTTGCTCAAGCCTTTGCGGGTTGGGTTGAGAACTATTCTCCACTTATTGAGAACGGGTCTCCCCAACATCACCTCCTGAAAACCGTAATCGATAAATCTTTCGACAACGGCTGCAAGGCCCGGCACGCTTACCTCCAAAAGATAAACATTACATGTCCGAACACTTCCGTCTGGCCATCGAACCTCTTCCCAATCTCGCACAGGGAGTCTGTGGCGGCTTACCAAAGCATGCGGGATGTTCGAGACATCGGCGCCTGTATCTAGGACGGCCGTGTCCGTGAAGTTGATGGTGCCTACAACTGCTTCCTTAAAAGAGACGCGATTAATTACAGGAAGCGGGGCGATAGGAGGATCTAAGCGGTAGTCGCCCGTGTAGGATCCCATTTACCGGGTATCTCCCACCACACGCTTCGGGGACCTCATCCGAATCGGTATTCTTCGATGTCCTAAAATTTGTCGTATTAAAAGGGGCTCGGGCGGGCTACTAAAACGCGCTAATAAATTTTTTATTGCGTCATCGAGGGTTTTGCCGTCAGCCAATATTTTCCGCTCGTGAATGACGACGTAGCAGCCCACTAGCCCCTTCTTGATCAGGGCGGGCTCCAATCGACTGAAATGGTCCATTTCTACCCGTAGACCATTATTCACATTCTTCGTCCTTTTAGCAGAACCAGTACTCATAAGACACCTGGCTAGTCAGTCCACTTGCCGCAAACCGATGACCTAACGCTTCCTGCGATCGGCGATCTCACCCGGCTGTCGAAAGTTTTCTGTGCTGTCAATGGCGATGTCCCTATCGCCGCTCAATTCTGACTTCAAAGGCAAGCGTATGTCAACAGGGAGGCGTCAAACTGGGCGAGGGTTGTTACGCGCGATGGGTATCGCTTCGCTCCACCCATCCTACGATTTGATGAGGCTTCTCAGCAGCGTCAGATTCTCCCGGTCTTCTTTCAGGTCCGGCCCTTTCGGCGTTTCCAAACACATGGGCAAGCCCCAGAAGCGCTGATCGTTCATTAACAACCGGAACGCTTCGACGCCGATGAAGCCTTGGCCGATGTGCTCGTGGCGGTCGACCCGGGAGTGAAATTCTTTTTTTGAGTCGTTGAGATGGAACGCGGCGAGCAGCTTGATGCCGATGGCGTCATCGAACTCGCTGAAGGTTCGTTCGTAGCCTTCTTTGGTGCGGAGATCGTAGCCGGCGGCGAAGGCGTGCTCGGTGTCGAAACAGACGCGCAAGCGGTCGCTTTCTTGGGTCGCGTCGATCATCGCGCCGATCTGTTCGAAGCGATAGCCGAGGTTCGAACCCTGACCGGCGGTGATTTCCAGGGTGACTTTGACGGTGAATTTCGGGCAAGCTTTGTGCACTTCGTCCAGCGATTTGGCGATGGTCCTGATGCCTTCGACTTCGCCGGCGCCGACGTGGGCGCCGGGATGGGCGATCAAATTTGACACGCCGAGAACTTCGCAGCGTTCCATTTCGTTGATGAACGCGGCGACGGAGCGCTTGCGCAGTGCGGTGTCGGGCGAGCCGAGATTGAGCAAATAAGAGTCGTGCGCGACGACGGCGGCGATGCCGGTTTCCTTGCGGATGGCGTGGAACTGGGCGATCTCATCTTTCTCCAACGGTTTGGACGCCCATTGGCGCGATGATTTAGTAAAGATTTGGATCGCGTCGCAGTCGACCTTTTGGCCTTCAAGAAACGCATTGCCGACACCGCCGGCGATGGACATGTGGGCGCCCAGAAGAGGGCCGCGCGGTTTTAACTTCTTCTTCATAAAATTTGGAACGATTGGAACCATTGGAACTTTTGGAACAAATTCACCGCGGCCCGGTTCCAGCCGTTCCAATCGTTCCAACGGTTCCAGATGATCGCGGTCATCGGATGAAGTAGAGTTTTTCCACCAGCGGCAGTGCAATGCTGCCGGCGCTGAGCAGCTTGTCGTGGAATTCGCAGAGGCTAAAGCTGGCGCCGAGCCGCTGCTGCTCCTGGTCGCGCAGGCGGTTGATGATCGTCCAGCCGAGGGCGTAGCCCATCGGCGCGGACGGCGATTGGCTGTACCAGTTGAGATCGCCGCAGGCTTGTTCGCGGGGAAAATGCAGTTCGCGCACCATCAAGTCCGCGGCTTCGTCGTAAGTCATCTTGCCAGTCTGAGTTTTGACATCGATGATGATTCGGAGCGCGCGCCACAGACGGTCTTTAAGCATGACGAAGCGGTGCTCTTTGGATTTGAGAAAACCTTGTTCCTGCATGAGCTGCTCGCAGTAGAGCGCCCAGCCTTCGTAGAACACCGATGATTCGTTCATCAAGCGCGGCAGGGTCGATGCCGCCGGCGTGCAGTTGGCGATAGAGAACTGTAAATGGTGACCGGGATAACTCTCGTGCACCGAGGTATTCTCCAAGCCGACCCGATTATGTTCGCGCAAGAGTTCGTCATCGGTGACCGGCGTGACGTAATAGTAGCCGACTTGATCGGGGTCTTTCGGAGACGGCGAGAGATAGGCGGCAAAAGGAATTTCGTGGCGCCGAAATACCGGCGTAGGCACGACGTGCAATTCTTCTTTGGCCGGAAAAGTGACGAGTTTATGTTCTCTCACGAATTCACGCGCGGCAGTCATGGCCTTATCGTAGACGGACAATATTTGATCGCTAGGCGGGTGGTCTTCTTGGATCGCTCTAGCGACAGACTCGACGCCCTTGCCCGGCGCCAACTCTTGGGCTAAGGCTTCGAGTTCTTGTTTGGTCATGGCGAAGAGATTTTCACCTAAAGCGAGCAGGCTTTGCGCATCGTGGTCGAGAAAGTGTTTCCTCTTCAAGAGCAGATTGAAATGCTCTTCGCCGACGGCGTAAGCGGCGTTGCTGCGCGGCAGCAGGTGGCGTTCGAGAAAGTCGGCAAAATCATTGATCGCGCTCTTCGCCTTCTCGATGGCCGCACTGAGAATCTTCGCGTCGATTGCCGCGGCTCGCACTTTTGGATGATTCGGCAGGCTGTCGAGAAAGCTCAAGCCGCCTTTGGCACCTTCGAGCGCGTTCTCGGTCCAGAGTTTAGGCGGATTGGCATCTTTGCGGCTTAGATTGGTGATGCCCTGCTGAATGAGTGCGGGTACGCGGTCTAAACGGCTGATGAGATTGCCGGCAAGATCATGGGTTGCCCGTACCGTGAGAATATAGATCGCGTCGATGGGCGAGTAGGTGTCCGGCTGTTTGAGGCGATAGTCTTCCTTGGCCTGTTCGTATTGTTGAATGATGAGTCTGCCTTCGAGCAAGGCGTAATCGATGGCCTCGTCCGGCGTCAAATCGGTTTTCGGCATTTGCCGCAGTTTGCGCAGGGATTCCTGCACGAAGATTTTTTCCGCTTTGTAGCTTTTGTCGGAATAATCATTGAGCAGGTGATCGTAGCCTTCGATGCCATAGTAGATGGCGTCGGTAGGGTGGAGATCGAAATATTTTTTGCAATAGCCGGCGCAAAATTCAGCGAACTTCGACATGCAGGTGCAATATCACCGAAATGGCCGGGGTGCAATTTTTGGCTGGAGCGCTTTGATTCTATGATAACCCCGCCTCTTGAGGCGGGCACAACTCAAGGGGGTTTCCAAAGGGGGCGAGCATCCCCTTTGCGATATTGTAATTGTTGGTGAGGTTAAATCCCCGCCCGCGAAGTGGCTTCGTTTAATGACGCCCAGCCTAACGCGCTGATTGCGCCGGGCGATCCTGCACCACATTGGTTACCGCCGGCGAGTTTTCCAAGACGATCAAGGCGTCGACACCGACGCGGAGCGCGATGCCGGGAATCTTGCCGTAGAGGCGCGTGACCTTATAGCGTGTGCCCGCCAACTCGGCGAGCACGTAGCTTTGCGCGCTGTGGATCGCGTTTCGTTGCAAGGCTAAAAGTTCGTTACTCAGATGGTCTTCATGCTGCCAGGGCGTGCGTAAGCCGGCGAGCACGAGCACGGTGCCGTCGCGCGCCGCGCGCGCGAACAGATTGGATGGCACCTTCTCGGCGCTGGCAACAGCGGCGATCGTTCCGGCCTGCGGAGCGGATCGATGGCTTGGCGGGATGGCGCTGACTGCGGGACGGTCGAGTAGGACGTTGGTGACGATCGGCAGCCGCGCCAGTTCGGCCAAAGCATCGGCGCCGACTTCCAGAGCGATACCGGGAATCTCTTGGTAGCGGCGCACAATTTTATAGTTTTTGCCTTCCAGGTTGATCAGAAGATCGCTTTGAATCGACGCGATGGCGTATCGTTGCGCGCGCAGGTCTGCTTCGCCCAGTCGTGACTCCATCTGCCAGGGTACGTTCAGGCCGACCAGCACCAACGCGCTGCCGTTGGCGGCGGCCTGGTCGATCACGTCACGGGGTATCTTGTCGGGGCTCTGGGCGGGCGCGTCTGGCGCTAAAAACAATAGCAACGCCGCGCAACAACTCATCCTTGAAAACCTATTGCTCCGAAAATATTGGATCATAAACATGCTCCATCGGACTTAAGGCTCGGCGAAATAACCGGATGAGAAACGAAGAAGTTCCTGCTCTAAAAGAATTCTACACACCTTTGCCGCCCGCTGTCGAGAGCGTTCGTTGATTGGCAAGATTTATTTACGGCGGACCACGCCGTTTGCAGGGTGGCGCGATTGACCTAACAGGCTGCGATCAACTTCGATGCCGCGATCAATTCTCCATTGCGCTGTGCCCTCACCGTGCCGGGGTGCCGCTCAGTTGGCAGGCGGTGTCTAACCAATCGAGCTCCATGGTCACGCCTAAGAAAAAGCGTCGAACGGTGTCGTCGACAAGCCGACGGGCATCTTTACCGCGGGAGGCGTCAATGACGGCCAGTGCCTGTTGGTACGATTCGATATCGAGCGGATCATCGCCGCGGCGGTCGAATTCCTGCACCAGGCGGTCGAGCGCTTTGTCGAGTATTTCCATACCGCCGCGGTTGCGCACGTAGCCGCAGGCGGCGACGAAACCGAATAAAAATGGGTCGCCATGCATCATGATGCAACGAAAAGCGGCGTCCGATTCGTAGGCCTGGGCCAGTTTGGGGTGGACCTCGGCGCTGATGCGCTTCAACGTTTTAACGATATCCGTGATGTCGCCGATGTTGTCGAGATAGGGTTGGTTCTCGTCGAGAAAGCGCTCGGTTTCGACCGCGGTGGTGACATGGGCGTTGTGGGTGATGAACGCTTGGGTTGCCATGACGATGTCCGAGGCGAGGAATTTATCTTTCGGCCGCTGCTCCCCGGGCATCTTGCCGAGATCTTCCCAGATCGGTATGCCCTCGACTTTCAAATGTTCGATGAGCGGCCGTTTCATGATTTCCAGCTGAACCCGCAAGCTCATGCGCCGCTGGCTCGAATTGAAGGTCACCATGTAGTGCAGCAGTCCGGCCAGGCCGATGCCGTAAAATATTTCATAGCGGACGACGCGCTGGAGCAATGCTTCGGTGGCGCTGTTTGGGTCGCCCAACTTCTTTACCGACTCGGCGACGAAGTTCCAGCCGTCCTCGGGGACGATGCCGTCTTGCACGAGTTGCTCGCGGCGCCAAACTAACAGGATGGCGATGAGAAAGCAGTATAACCGTTGCAGTCCGTCGATAATCGAATAGCGGATGTTGGCGTCGGAGAGCGAGCGCACGCCGCCAGCCCAGCCGATCGCCGCGATCTTACTTTCAGGCATCGCCGCGCCTTCGATGAAGTCGCGAATGAGCCGGCGATAGATAGGGTCGGTCATATGATCGAAGGGCGGGCGCTGGAAAAAGTTATCTTTGACCGACAGGCGTTGGATGTAGATGCCTAGCGATTCGCGCACATGACCGATGCGGCCATCGGTTTTCGGATCGTCGATCTCTGGGCCGATGATCGTCACCGGACCTGGGCGTGACGACAACGCGGTGAATTCACCGTTTTTAAGCTCTTGGACTAAACTCGTGACGGCATCGTGCAGCTTACGCGCGCGCTCCAGTTTGGTCGGTTTCTTGGTTTGCCGTGGCATACTCCGGTTGCGCAGGGTCTTGAGCTCTTGCTTGAGCGAGCGTAACGATGGCCCGGACCCGCTTTCCGCCGTGTCCGGCCCGCGTGCGACTAGATCGCCGGCGCCGTCTCTCCCCTCATAATTACTGGCCATTTGAGACTCCTTTCTAAATCCGCCCCCGGAAACGGTCGCTGCTAGGTTCTCTTCAAAGTTCTCTGTGTAGTCGGAACAATCGTGGGCCATTGGGAGCAGGGTTCGATGCTTGAAACAACGCGGGCAGCGGAAGAGGGCAAAACTTTTCGAGGCCCTCGTCCGCAACCTAGCGTGGATAAGCACGACCCGATTCATCGCGTGCCCGGACAACCCTCCGCTGAGTATGGCGACAAATTAAATCTGCGGGTGGATCGAACAATCTGTTGATGAATCGAGCGGTGTGACGGTTGTGGATGGATTCAATATATAGCGTCGATCCACGTATTGGCCCACAATATACAGAAGAATGTTGTTGGAAACAATAAAAAAAACGCGCTGGCGGCGATCTTTCAGTGATATTCTGATCGGGGTCTGTTTTACGAACTATCGGCTGAAACGCGTTGCCGACGAGCCACGCTCGATTTAAACCCGTTCCACTTCCACCAAGGTATCGAAGAAAGCATAATTCTCAGAGGTGGCACTGACGAGTTCGTGGGTCAAGCTATACGGATCGCCAGCGGGAAAGTCTTTCACCCAGCTGCCTTCCGAGATCACAACAACGCCGAGTTTGAGGTTGGGATTGATACGGCACTTGAGGCAGGCGCTACCGCGCTGGTTGTGCACGCGGACGAGTTGATCGGCCAAAAGCTGGCGCTCTTCGGCGTCGGCTGGGTGCACTTCCACCGTCGGTTCCGGCTCCTGTTGCTTCATTTTGTCGAGGTTGGCGAAGCTTGAATGGATACGGTGGCGGCTGTGGGAGAAGAGCAGGGTCAGCGGGAATCGGCGCTTTAGAGGATTATCCGGCGAGGCTTCGATGGGCTCGCGGTAGCGCGGCAGTTCGGCGCCGTGATTGGTTAATTCTTCCTTGTACAGCTCAATGCGTCCGGACGGGGTCTTGAATTTCAGATCGGTGAAAGCGACATAGGGTTCGTATGGACGATTGAGCAAGACCGCATCTTCGTGCTGCAATCGTTCCAAGGTAATTCCCTTGAGCAGGGGCTGATCGGTCTCGACTATCTCGCGCAGATAGTCTTCCGGCTGCCGGTCAAAATATCTTCCCAAGCCCACGCGCTCGGCTAAGCCAGCGAAAATATCGAAGTCCGCTTTGCTTTCACCTTCGGGCTTTACCGCTCGGCGCTGGAGCTGGAGGAACATTCCCGCGACTAAATCATTCTTTTCAAAGATACTCGCCGCCGGCAGCACGATGTCGGCAACCGTGGCGGTGTCGGTCATGAAATGATCGACCGCGACAATGAGTTCGAGCTTGGGCACGATCTCGCGCATGACCCGCGCTCGGTTGGCGGAGGTTTGGTTGAACAGATTCGACGCGGAGAGCCAAAGCGATCGCACCGGATAGGGTTCGCCATGCTCGATCGCTTTCATCAGTCCGATGACATCAAGGGTGGCGGATTCGCGGCCATCCGGGGCGCAAAACGAATTCAAGTTCAGCGGTGCTCGGTAGGTGCCGTCATGAACGCTGATGCCGCCGCCGGGGATGCCGATATTTCCGGTAGCGCATACCAGTGTGCCGGCAGCCCTTGCGGTGTAGTCGCAGTAATACCAGCGGTCGACGCCGTAGCCGATGCGGATCGACGCCGGTTTGCTCGCGGCAAATTCACGCGCCAGTTGGCGGATAGTCGCGGCGTCGACCTCGGTTATCTCGGCCGCGCGCTCGGCCGGATAGGCCGCGGCGAGCCCGCGGAGGAGCTCAAACGCCGGCGCGCACTGGACCGGTTCACCGCTCTCAAGCACGATGCGATAATTACCGGTTAACGCTGGCTTCGCGGTCGCGCTTGGCGGAACCGCAGTTTGTAACGAAGCATCCCAAACCATGAAGCCGGAGTTCGGGTCGCGTAGGAATTCACCGTTGTCGCGGCGCACCAGAAAGGGCGCGTTGGTGTGATGGCGCAGGAACGGCTGGTCGTGCAGTTCCGACTCGATGATTTCATTGAGCAGGCTGAGCGCGAGCGCGGTGTCGGTGCCAGGCCGGGGTGAGACCCATTGGTCGGCTCTCTGTGCAGTGGCGCTGCGGTTGGGATCGATGCAAACGATCCTGGTGCCCCGGCGCTGGGCTTCCAGGACGAAGTGAAAATCGACCAGGCGGGTGTCGGCGCCGTTGCCGCCCCAGAGCAGGATCATGCGCGAGTTGACCGCATCGGCAAATTCGTGGCCGCCTGGTCTGAAGTAAGTCGAAGCCGGCACGCCGAACATGTATTCGAGCCCCTTCGGCACGCCATAATCGACGCCGCCGGCGCGATAGGCCGTGCCGCCGATGGCCGCAGCGAAGCGCTGCACGGAGCCTCTGGTTAAAACGCCTGCCGCGCCACTGCCGGCGAAAAATGCCAACGAGCGTGGTCCGAATTTTTCTGAAATCGCGCCTAGCCGCTCGGCGAGTAACTCAAACGCTTCGCCCCAAGCGATTCTTTGCCACGCACCGGCGCCGCGCGCGCCGCTGCGCTTCAACGGATAGCGCAGGCGGTCCTTGTGATACTGCTGCTCCAAGCGCGCCATACCCATGGCGCAGATGCGGCGGTCGTATTGGGGAAGTGGAAATGGTCCTGCTTCGATCTTGCGGATGCGACCGTCGGTCACATGGGCCGTGATACCGCAGCGCGGACTGGCGTGGCAATTGGGATCGCAGACGGTTCTTACCAGTTTCACATCGGTCATAGAACAACTCCGGCTCGAAGCTATCCGATGGGATGATGAGATCGCAATTGCTAGATTAACGACTTCAGCAAATTACCGACGGGATGCAGCGAGCGGTTGCCACCGAAATTCCCTTCACCACGAAGACGCGAAGGGTTCGGAAAAGGGGATTTGCTCCCGCCAAGGCCCAAAGACGCGAAGGTAAAAAATATTTTCCGAACTTGGCGTCTTTGCGCCTTGGCGGGAAATATTCCGGGTTCATTGCGTTCTCTGCGGCCGATTCTCTCGCCGTCAAGCTAACGGCTTCTTGCCGTCGGGGACGGTGACGTCGAAAGCGTTGAGCGTCATCGCGACCATGGCGTAGAAGCCGATGGCGCTGACTAACTCGACCATGCGTTGTTCACTGAACATGTCCATCCCGCGTCTGAACATCGCTTCGGACAATGTGTGGGTTGTGTTCAGCTCCAAAGTGATGTCATAAACCAAACGCTCGTCTTCTTTCGCGAAGTTAGGCGTGCGCCGTTGGCGGATCGCTTCGACGATGTCCGGCGCGACGCCATGTTGCAGCGCGTGAGGTTCGTGGATGTACCAGGCGTACTGTGCGTTGGCGTAGCGCGCCGCGACCAAGATCATCAGCTGCACCAAGCGACGTTCCAGCTTGACCCGGGCGGCGAACAGATCTTGCAGTTTTAGCGTGCCCTCGCCGAGCTCGGCGTTGCGCAGCCAGATGGCAAATGGCCCACGCACCCCGCCGCGCACCCGTTTGATCTCGTCATAAACGTTTCGCTGATCGGGAGAGAGCGTGTTTTCATCTAGTTCGGGCAGGCGGCCCATGGGGTTAACCCTTTCGTCGTTGCTCGTGCTCGTGGCTCGTGTTCGTCACCGCCGCAGAAATCATAAGCACGAGTAACGAACACGAACCACGCTTTTCAGGCGCTATTAACTTCTCCCGCTTAGTTTTCGTCCCTGCTCGAGCACGCCGAATGAGCGCGGCGACGAGGGCATGAGAAAGCGAAAGCCACTGGCGACCAAACGCTCGATGTTTTTTGCATCGGGATGGGGATGACCGCAGGGCACGTTGTGCTCTTTGCAGATTCTCAAAATATTGTTAATTGCGTCGGCGACCACCGGATGATCGTAGTCGCGCGGATGGCCGAGTTCCTGGCTCAAGTCGCCTTCGCCGATCAAGACCACGCCGATGCCGGGCACTTCTTTGAGAATTCTCGGGAGATTGTCGATGGCGCGGGTCTCTTCGCACTGGATGATCACCAGAACTTCGCCGTCCGGAGCGAGCGGCCAGACATCGGCGCGCTTGTAATATTCCTGCTGGGAGATGCCCCAATAGCGCGCGGCGCGGGCCGGCGCGTCGCCGCGAATGCCCGGCGGATTAAAACGCGGCACGCTGGCGAGACGCGGATAGCGGCAGGCGCTGACGGCATTGGCCGCTTCTTCCACCGAGCTGACATGGGGAAAGATGATGCCGAATACGCCGATGTCGAGCACCTGCTTGGCGATCCAACTATTCATTTCAATGCCATTGGGCGGGATGCGCACCATCGGCGTCACCGCCGGCGCGAGGGTGGCGCGCTCGACGATTTGTCCACGGTCGAGCATGAACTGCAGCGCGTTACGTAGCCCGGGAAAATCGAGCGGAGCGTGCTCCATTTCAAAGGCGACGCCGTCGAGCTTCGAGCTCGCCATGGCGACCGCGTTCTCGATATCCACGGGCGTGAACGCGACGAAAGCGGTTTGACCTTGTTGCAAGGCTTTGATTACTCCGTTGAGCCGAGGTATGTCTGACATATTGTTAACTCCTTAAAAGTCGTTCAAATGGTTCAAAATGTTCAAGCCGCTCAAGCCGTTAAAAACCAAGAGCAGCCCAGAGCAGAACTTTGGACACTCCATAGAAGACTGCTATAGCAAAGCGGATTGAAGCTGACAATCAGCGGGAGTTTGGCGTTTCAGATTTTTGTGCTCCCGACATCCGCTTTGGTCCGCGACGTCTTGAACGGAGCGCAGCGGTTGAACGGCTTGAACGATTTGAACATTTAGGAGGTCTCCTATGATTATCGATGCCCATACACATTTCACCACGGCGCCGGCGCAATTGCAGGCCTATCGCGGCCAGCAGATTACCAACCTCGCCAAGCCGATTCGCGCCAAGCTGCAGATCAGCGACGAGGAGTTGGCGCGCTCGATGGCGGGGCAACTCAAACGCATGCAAGATTGCGGTATCGACCGCTTGCTGTTCTCGCCCCAGGCGGGGGCGATGGGACACCATTTTGGTTCGCCACTTGTCAGCCGGTACTGGACCGAGGCGTGCAACGATTTGATCGCGCGGGTGGCCAAGATGTTTCCCGACAAGATTTCACCGGTTTGCCAACTCCCGCAATCGCCTGGGGTCGGACCCAAGGAATGGGTCGATGAGCTCGACCGCTGCGTGAAAGATCTCGGCTTCATCGGCTGCAACGTCAATCCCGACGTCGCCGGCGGGCGCGAACCCTTGACGCCGTCCATGGGCAGCGAGTGGTGGTATCCGCTGTGGGAAAAAATGGTCGAGCTCGACGTGCCGTGCACGGTTCACGCCAGCGCGTCGCTCAACCCGGCGATGCATCTGACCAACGCCTACTACATTGCCCATCATAATTCCGCCGCGGTGGAAATCCTCAAATCGCAAGTGTTCAAGGATTTTCCCAAATTAAAAATCATCATTCCGCACGGCGGCGGCGCGATTCCTTTTCAGTGGAACCGCCAGCGCGGCCTGCATGTGAAAGAAGGCTTGGAGCCGTTCGAGGAAGCGGCGCGCCGGGTCTATTGGGACATGGCGATCTACGACAAGGAATCGATGGAGCTACTGATCAAGCGCGTCGGCGCGGATAAAATTTTGTTCGCCACCGAAATGTTCGGCGCGGTCAACGCCATCGACCCCAAGACCGGCAGAAACTTCGAAGATTTGGTGCCGATCTTCAAGTCTATCGATTGGCTCAGCGAAGAAGAGCGCTACAACATCACCGAAGGCAACGCAAAGAAAGTTTTTTCGCGGATGTTTGCTCCTGGGCAAGCTTGAGCCGGCGGCGGGCGATGCGCGAACAGAAGCGACGAATTCCCGGTGTGTATTGGCTTCTCATAACACTGCCGAATGGCGTAAGCTCCTGCAAAATATTGGTTTTTTCGGTCCCAGTGATATCTCTGCAAAATGTAACGTATGGATACGACGATTAAACAAATGAGTCATCTTGGAAGGGACTTTGCGTAGCGCTAAGCGTTGCAAGCACACAGCGCCTACGAGCAAAGGAGACACCAGTGAACGAGTCGATGAAATTGTTTACATACTTTCCTGATTGACACCCCGGCTCGACACCAAGGAATGAGTTAAAGCTAATGAGAGTAAATCACATCCCGTGCGGCGATTTCGCCAATGAAAGCGAGCGGCAGGCTTTTGAGACCATTAAGCAAAAACTAATCGCACAGGCCGGGAGTGACGAGTGGATTATTCTCTCCAACGTCTCCCACTCCTTTTCTTCGCAGCATCAGTCTGATGAAATCGACTTCCTCGTTGTTGGTCCGCAAGGACTTTTTGTAATCGAGGTAAAGCATTGGGACCGTACGTGGATCAAGAAAAATCAAATCCAGGTAGAGACTGAGGCCGAAAAGCTTTCCAACAAAGTGCGAAGAGTTGCAACAAGTGCGAGGCGCCGTTTCTCGGCGCTTCCAAGAGTACCAGGGCGAGTCTTGCTGACTGCGGAGTCTAAGGCATTTGGGTCTACGACCAGGCTGTCCCATCGAGGCATCGAATTCTTTACCTTGAAGGAAATCAAGGAGTTGCTCGATCTCGACGAGCCAGCCCAATTACCGTCCGCGGTAGTTAAGGACCTTTGCCATTATTTAGAGCCTCGGACCAAGCTTAATCTGACCGGAGGTATGCGCCGTCTGGGAGATTTCACAAATCTTGAACTGCAGAGCCCCACAAGCGAACGATTCCATCGAGTCTATCGAGGGACGCATACGCGGACCCAGGACAAAATTATCCTCCACCTCTACGATCTTTCAGCGTTAGATGACAATGGAGCCGAAAACCTCGCAGCCCGCGAGTTCGAAACGATGCAGCGGCTTCAGAAATCGCCGTGGGTTCCTCGATTCCGGGATTCCTTGCAAGACGTGCAAGGGTTCATTGGCGAAATGAAATTCTTCACAATGGTGGATCCTTGTGCTCCGGCCCTCGAAGAAAGAGCCGGCGATCCGACATGGACAACGTCCGACCGGGTTGAATTCATTCAGCTGGCCGTGAAGGCTCTCGACGAACTGCACGCCTCTACCTCAGATGACGCGCAGCCCATAGTTCACCGGAATCTTTGTCCGAGCATTATCCTTGTCACCGCACGCAATCGTGTACTTTTCACAGGTTTCTCACTAGCGCGAATTCCCGGTCTGGACACGGTGGGAAAGGCTGCGCTGCCGATTGGGGAGTCCGCAGCATTCGTAGCGCCAGAGGTACAAAAGGACGGACTGGCGAGTGGAGATCAGCGCAGTGACGTATATTCTCTTGCCGCTTCTCTCCTGACCATTCTTTACGGACGACAGGAAAAGGATGCCGGACAGTGCCGGACTATTTTACAAACAGCGTTGGTTGAGAATCCGGCCGACCGCGTCACATTGACACAACTTGCGGAACAGCTCGGAGCACTCGTCGAACAAGGCCATCAGCAAGTGCACTCCACCCAATCAGAGTCTGTGCAGCCTCTGCCTCGTTATTGGTCTGAAGATGTTACTGTATCGTTTAATAATAAATTCTTTAGAATTGTTTCACGCCTGGGCAGCGGCGGGTTGGGGCTAACGTTCAAAGTTGTAGAAGTGGACCCTGCCACTGGTGAAAATTTCGGGACGTACGTCGGCAAAACGATAAACGAAGAGGCACCAGGTAACGCTGCACTCAAGGCCTACCAGCGCGTCAGAGCGCACACGGCCTATCCCAACCTTTCCGTGATTTATGAAACGGCAAGCACATGGCACAACAACTCCTTCGTGGCTTTGCTCAAGTGGGTGGAGGGAGATTCGCTCGACAGCCTTTATGGTGTTCTCCCGCTGGTCGCCGAGGAAAGCGGTGATGCATCCGTCGAAGCGCTCGTTCTCCGTTGGTGCAAGGATTTGTGCGAGGCGCTGAGCCGGCTGCACTGTGCCGGACTGATTCATGGCGACGTGAGCCCCCGGAACATCATCGTTTATCATGGCGAAGTAACACTTACAGATTATGACCTCGTTACACCGAACGGTACCAAAGCGTCCGGTTGCGGGGCCTTGATGTTCTGTTCCCGGGAAGCGGAGCTACGCCAGCCCCTTAGCTATTCGGATGACGTGTTCGCACTGGCCGCTTCGCTATTCAGAGCACTGACAGACCGGGAGCCGTTTCTTCCGCAAGGTTCAAGCTTTGACAAAAGTAAAGGCGTGCAGTGGTTAGACGACCAGAAAACAGAGATGCCGCTTCTTACCGAATTTGTTTCGCGAGCTACCTCGCCCATTCGTGACCAGCGGATCACCTCAGCAATGGCTGCTCTGGAGTGGCTGGAGTCAAAGCTCAACCCTGCCTCGGCGAATAAGCCGACGGCGTCCGCTGTCACAGTGGCGCCCGCGTCGCTTACCGCAAACGAAGTCCCATGGTTGAAGTTCATACTGCAGGTTTATCCCGGTTCCGCCTATGGTAACGTCGAAACACGCGGCCTGGACAGCCCGTTTGCGATTGACACTTACGTAGAGACGGCGCTTGAGGAGGCACTTTTCGATGACATCCTCGCGCGTCGAGTACGGCTCGTCATTTTATGTGGCAACGCGGGCGATGGAAAAACTGCGCTTCTTCAACACCTCGCCAGACGCTTCGGCGTGCCCGAACTGACGTCTGCCCAGCGTGTCTGGGAAGCGACTACGACCGACGGTCTCAGACTCAAGGCTAATTTAGACGGGGCGGCAGCCTTCCGTGGGAAAAGCGCTAATGAATTGCTGGATGAATTCTTCGCCCCGTTTATGCAAGGCAACCCCGCTGAGGATGTGGCACACCTGCTTGCCATCAATGACGGGCGATTGCTCGAATGGATCGATAGCTGCCAGATCCAAGGACGGGTAACTCCGTTGGTAGACCAGCTGACGTGGCTCCTTGATCAAGAGAGTGATGTTACACTCCCCGACTCTCACATCCGATTGATTGACCTGAACTCGAGGTCGTTGGTGGGCAGCCTCCCTCTCGACCCGGAGACGAAAAAGCCCACGACAGAGTTTTTGGACAAGTTAATAGACAAGCTACTCGGTGGGGAGCATGCGACCGAACTATGGAAGGCGTGCCGCACGTGCATCGCACTGACACGTTGCCAGGCGGGCAGCAACGTAAAACTGCTCATGGACCATGACCCAAAGAGTCGCGGGAAACGCATCCGTGAACGGTTGGCCGAGGCCCTGCAAGCTGTGCATCAGCGTGCTGAGGTTCACATCACCGCGCGTGAGTTGCGCGCGACGCTGAGCTATATCTTGTTTGGGATTCACTACTGCACAGACCTGCACGAAAGTCCTCAACTCCAGCCTGCCGGTTATTGGGATCTAGCGTTTGACCCCGACTCGCCTCTTAGGCAAGGCGAGGTCCTAAGAGAGTTTACCTTCCTCGACCCAGGGCTGGAGACGCATCCAATGATTGACCGGCATCTCTCCGGGCAAGTCAGCAGAGAGTTCAGCAATGGTGGAACGGCATACCCCGAACTATCTCTAGCCTCAGCTCGCAGGAGGGCTTACTTCGAGTGGCACACTGAGGAGATTCACGCAGTGGGGATGTCTCCCGACGCTCTGGGTCTCGCCCATGGTCACCACCTGAGCCTCTTCAAGGACGCTGGTTTACGCAATGGTGAGGCTGACTTGTGCGCGAAGCTGTGCCGAGGTATTTCCCGTTTAGAGGAACTTCCCCGCTTAGCTCTTGACCGTAGCGAAAAGGGCCAAATACCATTAAAAGTTTCGCCGCGTACACCGACCGAAACCATTTTCTGGGTGGAGAAACCGCTGGAAAGTTTTCGCTTGGAGCCAGAGCTTGGTGCGCGAGACTCCAGTCTTCCACTCCTGCATCGACGCTTACGCCTGACTTACACCTACCAGGATGGATGCAAGGAAGTTCTCTCGATGGCCTACGAGCTTTTCCACACCCTACTTGAACTTGAATCAGGTTTTCAACTCGACGACACTACGTCCGATGATCTATTTGCCAATCTGACCATCTTCACGCAGCGTTTGGCGCAGGAAGGCGAAGCGAGCCTGTTCGCCTGGAATCCACAGGATGAAGAAACCATCTATAAGATTTCCGTTGCCAAGACGCTAGAGCGGCAACTGCTGAACTGTAAAGTTGTCGGAAACGAAGAAGTATGAGCGCAAAGAGCATTGTTGAATCTGTTTTCTCAGTTCCGATCGCGAAACGGGTGTGGACAGCTAACGTGGATGCACTGCTACCTGTGACCCCCCAGAACTTTGCAATTGGAGCAGTGCTTCCCGCTGTTCTGTATATGTTCCGATGGGGCCACAGAAGGGGCAGGGGCCAATTTCAGAAGGTATTCGGTTCGGGAACATCAAAGCCCACAATTAGTGAAGTAACCGCTACGCTTAGTAAAGGCCACGGCGAGTTTGTAAGTTTCGATTCAGACGTGAAGAGAGGTATTGCTGGGGATCTGTTGCTTTGCTACTTGCTGGAGAACAAAGGTCATGTGGAAGGCCAGAATGCTGAGGTGCAGCGGGTTTTCCCGACGCACTACATGTCATCATGGATCGACTTGCCGTACACCATCGCCAATCTCCGATTTGTTCCTGAAATGCTTGTGGCCCTATTGGCGCGGCAAGCAGACGAGCAATTTGTTAAACCCTCAACTTCGCCTACGCGTTTTTCGGTTGGGCGCGGGTTCTATGACAATATCCTCCTAAAGATTTTTGGAAAAGGAGTCGGCGTGGAGGGCCCGCTCGCCAACATGGCTGGCGATAAGGTAGATGAAAGCGCGGATTTTGGAATCGACCAGCTTCTAGCCATTCGACTGGCCACGGTGTGCGGAGAAGCCCCTGGAAAACTCCGTGGTTCCGGTGAGGTATCAGCTATCCCTAACAGTTGGTCGGTTGCCCGTGTTGCCGCTGAGAACTTGCGAGAGGATCTGAGTATTCTATTGCAGGCATATGGCGAATCGATTCCACGGCAAACCCTTGTACCGATGCTGGAGAGCATGATCGGCCTTGGCCTACTGAATGTTTTCTTGAGCTGTCTGGTTTCGGCCTTTCACTGGCAAAAGACGGGTGCTCTACTTCCGAAGGAGTTACAAACCCCATTGGCGATTTTCGTCGATGCATCAAGTGGAACCGACCACCAGTTAAGGCGGCTGTCCGAAGAAAGCTTGGAGGCGATTAGCCGGCTCGTTGACCAGGTGCAATCGCCCCTCATGGCGATGCGTATTATGGATGCTAAGGGCCGTTTTGACATTAAATTGAAAGCTTCCTTCCCGGGGGGTCCTGACAACACTGACTGGCTGAATCTGCTCGGCCAGGTGCGTATGGGAAACCACGAACGCTCCAGCGCGATTCTCAATGATCTTTCCGAGAAGTGCGAAACTCTAGCTTCGTCCTTGGAACAGGAAGGGATCTCTGAGGAAACAGTGAGCCTGCTGCGTTCCGGCAGCGCTGCGTCAACCCCGGTCGAAAGGTTATCCGACGCATTGTATTCTCTCATGGGAGAACAGCTTCTCCGACGTCACCATATGGCATTCCTCGATTCCTGCCTGATGGTAGATTCTCCTCATGGTCTCGGACGCAAGCGGCGAGTTTCGATGCGTAACGTGTCTAAAGGGCCAAGGACTGGCGACATTCGGTCAGCGGTTTTGCCCAACACACTCTTGGATGCGTTAGCGCACCGCCACATTTGCAAGGCAGCGAAAGGTAAGTCCCAGAGACCGCTGGCTTTGCTTTCATTTTTGGATATCTTGCGGGATCGATATGGACTATGGGTGGACCAACCACCTCCAGGCATGGCAGTTAGCGACGAAGATCTCCGGAGGAACCGGCAAATCCTTGAACGACGATTGCGCGATCTCGGCTTACTCGTCGGGGTGAATGATGCCGAATCCATGAAGCGGCTGCATCCGCGTTACGTCAGTAGCGGTGAAGCATGAGTCTAACCCTGACCAACAATCAAGCCACGTGTCTGACCAAAGCCCTCAGGGATCTCTCTGGACCAGGCGGCCTCGGAGACATCTCATTCGTCCGGTGCATTCCTGTGGATTTCATTGCACCGCTTGTTGCCCACCCTCTTTTTAAAATATCGGGCTGGCAGGTTTTCGCTGTCGCTGGAGACAGCAAAAAGGCGGGGAAAACTATCACGGCTGATGAAGCGGTCGAGATTCGGGAGAACAAAGGCCCAGCCACATTGCTAATTGTAGACGTGAGAACCGCTGGTGCGGGAATGGACGGGATCTACAGCGCTGCAAAAGAAATATCGGAAGGAGCGCTATTCGGAAAAGCAATCAGTTACGCCCGAAAAGATATGCCGAAGCGGATTGCCGAGGTAGTGCGGCAAGCTATCACTCGGGCAAAAAAACTCGGGCAGCGCCACACCGTCTCTCCATGGCGAGAGTTCGCTTTCCATTCTTTGTGCGCAGAGAACCCTAAGAATATCGGCGCCGCTTTGGCCGAGTTGGGATTGTGGCCCACGGTTTTTGGGCCAGAGCTAGATCCTAGCGAAATCGGCAAGTCGGCGTTGCTCGTCGAGAGATTGCTGCTGTCACCGGCTTCTGCGAAGACACCATTAGCGCGAATTACCAGTCTCATGTTGCAAGGGGAAACGGAAGCTCAGCGTGGTGCCCTCGAACAAGTGTTGAGGCTATCGGGAGGTAAGGCCCTGACAGAGGTGCTGGCCGAGGTCGCGACGCAACCGGACATCTGGCTGAACAACCTCAAGCCATCGTTCGCCACGGATAAGCTTACAAGAATCGCACTAGTGAGTTGGCGGAACCGCAGTGACAAACTGACAGCTTGGTCAGGACTTGAGTTGCGTAAGGGTGAAGATCTTCCGCATCTGCCTCTGGATCCCAGCAATGCCGGCTCTGGTTTGACCGTTCGCTGGAACACGCAGCCCGACGCGCTTGCCAAGGGCTCCGTAACTTACGAACTCTCCATCGTTGCTGCCTCTGATGTCTTGGCAACAAAAAACATTGATCACGGCGAGCGGGCCCCGCAGAAAACGTTTTTTAGCCCGGACGACTTTGAAGAATTGGATGAATCGGCCAAGTTCCAAGCCAGGGTTGTTGTCCGAGCGGTTGATGCTCCTGATGTGCCAGCGGCGGAATCCGAGGACTTCATCATTGTTTTTGGCAAACTGGACGAGGCCGAAACGTACCGTGGTAGCGGTGAAACGGTTCGTTGTACGGTTGAAGGAGCAATCACGCTCGAAAACAAGGAAGACCTAATCGCGCTCTGCCGTAAGCGGGCGGACCCCGCGCACTTCCGAATTGATTCGAAGGGTTACATCATCATGCGCCCCAGTCAGAAAGGCCGCAGCTTCCGTGTTTTTCGCCCACCCTTAATCGCAGAGGTGGAGGAGCAATGGAAGCGAAGTGCCGACACGATAGGTCGGTGGATGCTTCAAGTGCGCGCCGATGGGACTCGGGCGGGGGAGTTGAAATTCCAACAGTTTGAACGCGGCAAGTGTCCGGAGTCTGAGTGGACACGTCTCTTAACAGCGTCGCGTCTGTTCTGCGAAGAAACCATGCAAGGCCTTGGTACACTTTCGCGAATCTATCCATATGACGAGAGCGTTTCAGCAAGGGCTATCGAGTATCTGAACGCGTGGGAAGTTGCGTTGACGAAAGGAAACCCAACCTTGGCGTTGGCCCACACGGTGGAAGTGCAAGACTTAGGGGGCAAAACGATCGGTCTCATTGTCTTACCGTCGCACTCGGTACGAGTCGCCTGGCAGGCGGCTTACGATGCTCTCGCCATTGAGGCGCGCTATGAATACGACCAGACGCCAGCCGCCGTCAGGAAGGAACTCAACGCGCTAGATTCGAGCCATTTTCCATCCATGTTGCCTGGCCTGGAAGCGGGTAGCAGTTTTGTTTTCGCCGATACATTAGGAATCACAGCGGTCGCAATGGTGCCGGATACCGACCGTGAGCCTAAGGCGGCCGTTTCGACAATCGCCTTGTGTCTCGGTGCGGAGGTTCCCGAAATCGCTCCATCTGTCGGTTACCAGACGTCTGGCATTCTCGCTAAGGAAATTGACAGCTATCTGAAATACCACAATCATAACCGACTAATACAACTGCACGCTCTGCGACCTGGAGATGGGTCGACCGTATTCCGGGCGTTGGGCAAAGTCGTTTATAAAACCGTCTCCGAGGACGGTGACGAGGAACCGCAAAGCCAATTAAAGGATTTAGCTTTCAGCCTGAATCTATATCCGTCGTCAGCGCAGCGCGGTGTTGCTGGGCGGTTTCTGACCCAACTTTCTCAACGCCGACGAAGCGGGTCCAGCGGACTTGAAAAAGAGGATGCATGGATACTTGAACCACTGGCCTGTGGTGGTAACCGCACCATCCCTCGCCTACGTTGGGCGCGCCGTGATTACAGCACGCCGCAGGAGCCGGCACACCTCTCGTTAGCCTTTGACATCTTTATCTCGAAAGTAGTCGGCGATGAACGCGCCTTCGAAAGTACTCCATTGCACGTATTCGGGCTCGTAGCCAGTCTAGAACGCAAGTTCTCCTTCGCGGGGGAAACTCCAGTCTGGCAGGCTTGGATCAGTCCGGAACAGGATGGAGAAAAGCATCCGACCGCCCGCGTACTCACGGAAAGGATTAACCGGGTTCATTCGGCCATATTGCGCGCTGTCGCACAGTCACTCGGCAATCCTACCGGATGGCCGTTGCTTCGTACCGAGCTGGATTACGAACAAGTTGAAACACTGAAGACCCTCCATCGACTCAGCGATTGGGTCGTGACGGTGGACCGCAACGCCGGGATCGAATACTTCGACTCTCCACGCGAGGCGCGTACCGTTTACGATGCTTATGTCATAGACGCAGTTCCTGAGCGCGATGACTTGGGCTGCCTCCAGATGATCACGTCCACCAGCCACCTGGACGAAGTCCGCGGCCTGTTGGATCAGGCTCTGGCCTTTATGGGCCTTAGTAGCTCGTTGAGGAATTGCGAATTCCTTCTTGGGGAACTAAAAGCACTGAGCGGCCGTCTGGCAATGCGCTTGGCTAGCGCGACCACCGAGGCCCATGCTAAAACCAGCGGGGAACTTATCGCGCTGGCGTTGTCACGGGCGCAATGTTCTGAACCACAACCAGGTCACCCGTGTTGGCTTTCACTCAACGAGGGGTTCTTCGTACCTTTGGACGACGTGCGCGATTTGCTGCCCGCGCGAGAGCCAGCGGATGGCGAAGAGGCGAGCAAGACTCGTGCTGACTTGCTTTATGTGACAGCCCCGGCTCGGGGAGGTTTAACGTTCCGCTTCGTGGAAGTCAAATACCGGCGCCACTTGGCATTAGCTCGGTCCCTGGATCTAGTCGAGACTGTCAGTAGGCAAGCGTCAAAGAGCAGGGAACTTTGGCTGGATTGGTATTTCTCCGAGAACTGTTCACCCGTGGTGCGCTCGCTTCGGCGCAGCCGGCTCGCTAGATCGCTTCGCTTTTATCTAGAGAAGACTAAACGTCATCTTCTCGAAGAAGATCCGTTCAAACGGCTGTCAGCAGAAGATGCCTGTAAACGGCTGTCACAAGAAGTGAATCGCATGGTGGTGAACCCTGGAGACTATAAGCTTACGGAAATTGCCGAGCCAAATCGTGGGTACATATTCTGTCCCGAATTCACGCAGGCTGAACCGGAACGGCTTTACCCTGACGTTTCCGAGGACACCGCCATATTCCTCTTTGGCCCAGGCGCACTGCCAGACGTAATTCAGTCGCGTTCGCCAGATCCATCAACGCAAGTAACCTCGCTTGAAAAGGATAGCCAGACGATAATCGACTCTAGCCCGCCAACAGCAACAGAGACCAAGCAAGAAAATGGCGCGGATACGAAGCCAATCGCGAAACTTTCCGGTGAACCGGCCCATCCGCCCTTGGTAGCGGGCAAGGCCACTGTCGTGGTCGGAAAAGTTCACGGTTCAGAGACACAGGTGTCTTGGTCGGTGGATATAGCTGGCAATCCTCATCTGATGATTGTCGGACTACCCGGCATGGGAAAGACTACCTGCCTGGTCAACCTTTGTCGCCAGCTCCAATCCTACAACATCACGCCAATCGTGTTCTCATATCACGATGACATTGACAGCAAACTGGCAGAATTCTTCTCCGACCTAGGAAAATCGGATTGTCAAAGCCTTGGATTCAACCCAATGCGCGTCACCGATCACAGTCCTCTTGCCCACGTTGAGAGCGCCGGTTTGTTGCGCGATATTTTCGCCGCGATTTTTCCAGAGCTCGGCGACTTACAGTTGGAAGCCATCCGTACTGCGATTAAATCCAGTTACGAAGCGCAGGGATGGGGTCCACAAGGGAATAGCGAATCACTACAGCCTCCGCCTTTCCGAGCGTTTTTCCAGAACCTACAAGCGTCGGGCCGAACAGACGCTCGCACCCAAACTTTACTCGCCCGTTTAACAGAGTTGGATGACTACTTGTTTTTCAATGACTCACCAGCTGGACAAAGCTTGCTCAATGAGAAGCGGCCAGTTGTCCTTCAGATCCACACAACACAGAATGCAGCGGTTCAGAGGGCATACGCCTCATTCGCGTTCTACCGCATTTACCAGGACATGTTCCGACGCGGCCGCCAAGACCGAATCACGCACGCCATCATTTTTGACGAAGCTCACAAGGCTAGCCGGCTGAAATTGATTCCGACAATGGCCAAGGAATGTCGGAAATTTGGGATAGCTCTTGTCCTCGCCTCACAGGAGGCGAAAGATTTCGACACATCACTCTTTTCAGCGATCGCAAATTACCTAATCTTGCGGGTTACTGACAATGATGCCAAAGCATTGGCAAGAAATGTCGCGCCGTCAGACATGGAGCGCCGCGTTGCGGATCGGTTGAAGCAGATAGATAAATACCAGGCGCTGTATTTTTGTGAGGGAAGACGAAACCCGGTTCATGTAAACCTCGTGGCGGACATCGAGTAAGAGTTCGGAGAGAAAGAGGTAAACTCGATTTCCCAGAGATGTTTGGCGCCGTCAACGCCATCGATCCCAAGACCGGCAGAAACTTCGAAGATTTGGTGCCGATCTTCAAGTCTATCGATTGGCTCAGCGAAGAAGAGCGCTACAACATCACCGAAGGCAACGCAAAGAAAGTTTTTTCGCGGATGTTTGCACAGAAAAAGGCGTAGTCGTTGGCGGATCATGTTGGGGCGGAGCATCGGCGCGCGCACAATTCCAATTTCGTGTCAGGCTTGGCAGATGGGAAGAATCGGCTAGCGAGAATCGCGGGGTGAGGCTGGTCGCCGGTTCTTCCCCGCAGGCTCAGGCTGTTGCGCGATTCGCCTTACAAGTTTTTGTAAAAAAAATTTCTCACCCGGGCCTGGTAATCGGCAGCTAGCTGACCATGGGCAAATCCCTCGTGGAACCAAAACTCCGCGCGGGGATTGTTTTTCAGTGCTTCTTGCAACGACCGCGCATGGGAAAAGGGGATCACGGCATCCGCCGACGAATGGATCAATAGGATCGGCACCGTGGTATTGCGCACTCGCTCTGCCGGTGAGACATCTCTTAGGTCGATGCCAAGAAAAAGCTTGGCCCACAAACCAACAAGATAGGCGACAGGATAGTTGAGCAAGGGAATTCTGAAGAGTTCCAAAGCCATGTGCGCGAGGCTGGCGTAACTCGATTCGGCGATGACCGCGCTGATCTCGGGAGCTTTCTCGATGGCCATCAAAGCCACGGCGCCGCCCATGGAAAACCCCCACACGCCCACTTCTTTGACACCTCTCGTTTTGAGAAATCGCACGGCCGCTAGGAGATCCTCGACCTCTTTGGCCCCGGTCGTTGAATAGCTCCCTTCGCTTCGACCCAGATAGCGGAAGTCGAACAATAGCAGATTGAACTCTCCATGCAGAAACGCCAACGCAGGCAAGATGTCTCCCTTGTCCGCAGGATAGCCATGCAGCAAGATCAAGGTTTTATCGGTCGTTTTAGCGGATGGGATATGCCAGCCGCGCAGCGTGAGGCCGTCCGCGGTTTTGAACGACACGTCCTCATAATTCATTTTTAAGTCGCGTGGGGTGAGCGAGGAAATAATCTTCGGCGGGCGGATCGAAGCATAAAAACCCCAAAGGCTGATAACAATCAGAAATCCTAAGATGATAAGGACAATGCGGAGCAGGGTTGCGCTCACGGGAAACTCTTTGGCGTGGAAAATCTTTTGCCCGTCAATGCGGCCAGCCGTGCTGAGATAGGTCGATGGGATTGCCGTCGGGGTCGAGGACCCGGTATTCGGCTTCGCGGTTGGGCGGGCGCTTGTCGACGCCGGTGGCAGCGTTGAGATTCTTGCACGCTTCACGGACCGCGGCGACGTCTTCGACTTCGAAACCGAAGTGGTTTATTCCCGTCTGCAATTGCGGTCCTTCGATTTCCCTTTCCGGTCCGATGGGGATGATGGCTAAGTTGATATGCCCATCCGTGAGATAGGTCGCCGTGCCGACACCGTGCACGATCTTTAACCCAAATCCTTCAGTATAAAACTTCACGAGCTTTTCCACGTCTTCGGTGAGTATCGCGATATGACGGATGCGTGCCATGGGTTCCTCCGGTACGATGGCCGTACGTTAGCACAGCGTAGCAACGCCACAACCGAAAAAGATAGGGGAATTCACCACAGAGGGCACAGAGGTCACAGAGAAGAAGATTCGGGTTCGGAGAATTAGCCGCAAAAAACGCAAAGTACACAAAAAGCACATCGGAATGTAGGGGCAACCCCCTGTGGTTGCCCTTCCGAATCGGTGCCGAAGCGACCAACACTTGCGCTATAGTTACGCTTTTTAAAAAAGAATGAAGCTGCTACCCTTTCATCGAACCATATGAAGAAGAAACCAAAAAGTGACGTAGAAGATGAGCTGCGACCGGAATACGACTTGCGGAAGTTGCTTAGAGGTGGGGTGAGAGGGAAATACGCGGAACGTTATCGGGCGGGTACTAACTTGGTGCTATTGGCACCGGATGTAGCGAGGGCTTTTGCGAACAACGCGGAAACGGTCAACGAAGCGTTGCGGTTGGTGATCAAGTTAACCAAGTTACCACGCGGTAAAAGACAGCAGCTTGCCAAATCTTGATTCGTGCTAACCGATGATAGCCCCGCCATGGGGTCTAGCGAAATCCCGCAATCGCGCATTTCGTTGCGTCCACGGTTTTCTTCCCACAATCATTTTGCCTCGTCACCTCTTCATCTGGCACGCCGTCGGCGAACTCATGTCACCAAGGGATTGTATTGCCACTGGGTGGTGATTTATAAAGCACTGACAGGAGGATTTTTTCGATGGCAACGCGGTGGTTGTTCAAGACGGAACCGAGTGTTTATTCGTATCAGCAATTGGTCAATGACAAGAAGACCATGTGGGACGGGGTGGCGAATAATCTGGCGCTGATGCATCTCAAAGATATCAAAAAGGGCGAGCAGATTTTTATTTATCATACCGGCGACGAAAAACAGGCAGTGGGTATCGCCCGCGCGTTGGGCGGCGCGTACTCCGATCCCGGCAAGGACAATCCGCGCATGCTGGTTGTGGACATCGAGCCGGTGAAAGCGTTGGCGAAGCCGGTGACTTTGGCGGAAGTCAAAGCTGACAAGAAATTGGCCAAATTCGATCTCGTGCGCAATTCGCGGCTGTCGATCATGAAGCTCACTGAAGAACAGTGGGATGCAATGATGGAAATGTCGAAGAAAAAGTAAAAACTAAAGGGGCCTCAGTCGATCCCGTGAACCAGATCTCGGAAATTGCACCGCGGAGCCGCAGAGGGCGCAGAGTAAAGAGGTCTTGATTAACAAACTCTTTGAACTCGGCGAACTCTGTGTCTCTGTGGTGAATACATCTTTAAAGGAAACCCGGAAGAACCAAATTAAATATGCAAAATTAAAGAATAGGAACAAGACAATGGCTGACGATCATAAACACGAACACAAGGGCGAGCATTCGCACGATCACGGGCATGAACAGCACGACGATAAGCATGGCCACTCTCATGCGCACGACGCGCATGGCCATGACCACGAAGCTCATGACCACGGACACGCTCACGAGCACGATCACGGTCATTCGCACGGCCACGAGCATAAAACTCGTTTCCACGATCCGGCGCATGCCGCCGAGTTCGATCAGCGCGGCTTGTCGGATATGCGCAATCATTTGACGACAAAATTGATCGAAGCGCTGACCCTCAAAGGCGATGAGTTAATTCTGGACTTGGCGACCGGCACCGGTCGCGTGGCGCGGCCATTGTCGAAAAGTATCAAGAACGGGCGCATCGTCGGCGTCGATCAAGCGATGGCGATGCTCGATGTCGGCCACCAGCACAAAGAGCCGATCGCGCACTATGCGCAAAGCGCCGGCGAGGCGGACAAGCTGCCGTTCAAAACCGGGACATTCGACCGCGCCTTTGTGTCGTTCAGCCTACACCACTTCGGCAACTCCGCCGGCGTCGTCGGCGAAGTGCTGCGCGTGCTCAAGAACGGCGGACGCTTCGTCGTGCTCGATCCGATCATCGAAGAGGCGAAGGATTCAGTCGACATCGCGCTGGAGAGCAAGATCAATCAAGTGTTTCGCCGCACCCACGGCGACGACTTTCGCTTTCACACGGCAAGCAGTATTCAACGCCTGCTGACCAAGGCCGGCTACCGCGTGCCGCGCACGAGTGTGCTTTCATATCCGTTCAATCAAGAAGGCATGGACGGTATTCCGACCGGGCGCCATTGGCTTGAAGCTGCCTTGGAGTTGGAAAAGGAGGCCCCCGAGCTCGCCGAGCGCATGAAGAAAAATTATTTCACCTGGCACGCCCACGGCGATCACGCCCATGTGAAGGGGAGTTTTTCTTACGCGCTGATCACGGGAGTGAAACCGGCGTGAGCGGGCAGAGATCAGAAGTCAGTGGTCAGAAGTCAGAAGCCGGACCTCGGAATTCGGGCGTCTGACATCTGATCTCCGATCTCCGATCTCTGACCTCTAGTTTCATACTTCACTGCCGTCAATTCGGAAACCCAAGGAGCGCTGCCGATGAACAAAGCTGACTTTCGGACCTTCTATCGTGACGCGCATGCGGTCGAGTGTCTGACTGAACGCGAGAAAATACTTATGGGACTCGCCGTGGCGATGATGCGGCTGTGCGATCCGTGAGTGGAACGGCGCCTTGCGGACGCAAGGAAGGCGGGGATGACGGAAGAAGAATTGGACGCGGCGGTGGATGTGATCTCGGCGGTGGACGCGGGGGTTTTGCAGTCGCTGAATCAGAGGATTAAGCAGCGAAATAAGACTTAATGGGCGTCGCACCGATTACTTTTCACATTCTGAGCGTTAGACAGCCCAGAGACTCGGGTGTTAAACTGCTTTAGCGGTGGATGCGGTAAGTGAAAGTCAGAGAAGTTCTCAGGTTGATCGAGAATGACGGATGGTAGCTGGTTCGCACGAAAGGAAGTCATCGACAGTACAAGCACGCAACGAAATCCGGTCTCGTGACGCTACCGGGAAAACCCGGAGACGATCTGGCTCCCGGAACACTGAACAGCATTTTCAAACAAGCTGGCCTCAAGAAGGAGTAGGGAATGCAATATCTGATTGTTATCGAAAAAACGGCCACTGGATATTCTTCCTATTCTCCCGACCTCGATGGTTGTGTTGCCACGGGTTCAACCAAACGGGAGGTTGAACAGAATATGCGCGAGGCAATCGAGTTCCATCTCGAAGGCTTGCGCCAGGACGGCTACCGCGTTCCCACGCCCAGCTCATATTCCACCTACATTGACGTGCCTGTTTAACCTGCGGCCTACGACCGCGATCCGTGAGTGGAGCGCCGCCTCGCGGATGCAAGGAAAGCGGGGATGACTGAAGAGGAACTGGATGCCGCGATCGATGTGATCGCGGCGGTGGACGCTGGCGTGTTGCAGTCGCTCAATCAGCGGGTCAAACAGAGGAACAAGACGTAACCGGGGTTATGGGACTACATCCGGACTACAAGAAATAGCGTCGAGGTGACCAAAATTGTCTAATGCAATTACCAGGGAAGCCTAACCCTTGACTAGTCTTACCGTAGCCAGCCTTTGCAGACCGCAATATTGTTAAAAACCGCTCTGGTGTATATTAGGCGGGTAGAAAACGCGCGGGAGGTGAAAGCGTCCACAGCGTTCATCTCATACTCGTGGGATAGCGACCAACACCGAGAGTGGGTGCTTGCGCTGGCCGTGCGCTTGCGCAGCGACGGCGTCGAGACTGTCTTGGATCAGTGGCACCTTGTGCCGGGAGACCAGCTTCCAGCATTTATGGAAAAAGCGGTCCGCCAATCAGACTTCGTCCTCATCGTTTGCACGCCACGCTATAAAGACAGATCAGAGCGCCGCGTCGGCGGTGTCGGATACGAGGGCGACATCATTACGGGGGAGGTACTCACGGCTAGAAACCAGCGGAAATTTATTCCGATATTGAGAGGAGAGGATTGGGCTCGGTCTGCTCCAACGTCATTAGTTGGCAAATACCATATCGATCTCCGAGGAGATCCATACGAGGAATCACACTACCAAGACTTGCTGACAACTTTGCTTGGCACTCGACCGGAGGCTCCCCCAATTCGAAACCATCCTGTCCGACCGATACAGAACTCAGCAACAGCGAGAGGGGCGAATACGCATACGTCGTCCGCAGAAGAAGTCTTCGAGCCGATTCGAATCGTCGGAGTAGTCGTTGATGAGGTCAGCGCTCCACGGGATGACGGAACACGCGGAAGCGCACTGTATGCTGTTCCATTTAGATTTTCTCGCCGGCCGCCATCCGAATGGGCGGATCTCTTCGTCCAAGCGTGGGACCGTCCCTCACGCTTCACCACCATGCACCGTCCAGGGATCGCTAGCGTTTACGGCGACAAAGTCGTTGTGAACGGTACGACTATTGATGAGGTTGAAAAGTACCACAGGAAAACGCTGATTCTTGCGGCTGACCAGGCGAATAAAGGGTACACCCAGTTACAAGCACGCCGTAAAGCGCAAGAAGTGCGTGAGCAGGCGCGCGTCGAAGCTCACAAGAAGCATGTAGAAGACGCCGCTAAAAAGCTCAAATTTTAGCCGCACTGATTCGTGAGAGGCTGAACTTTGCGTTAAGTTTTTTAATCGACCTGCATAGACATGTCTGTTCCTAAAGATATTCAAATTGTTAGTAGCTAGATGTGTGGATTATGGACGATTGCTGTATCGATAAGACTTGCGCTATCGACGGGCTTCGCGAGCGCCAGGCGACGACTCTTCGCCTCGTTCTGCTAGTGAACGCTGCGATGTTTGTCGTGGAACTTGTGTCGGGCTTGCTCGCTGGGTCCGTGGCGCTGCTTGCTGACTCCCTCGACATGCTCGGCGACGCCCTTGTTTATGGTTTTAGTCTTTACGTCGTCGCGCGCGGCCCCGTCTGGAAAGCGCGAGCCTCTATTGCGAAGGCGGCGGTGATGGGGCTATTTGGCCTGTTCGTCTTTGGGCAGCTCGTGTACAAGCTGCTTTTCCCTCAACTTCCGATGGTCGAGACAATGGGGGCTATAGGTGCTCTTGCGCTTGCCGCGAACGGCGTCTGCTTTGCCTTGCTCTGGCGCCACCGTGCGGAGGACATCAACATGCGGTCGGTCTGGCTCTGCTCTCGAAATGACCTTATCGCAAACGCTGGGGTCTTGTTAGCGGCCTCGGCGGTACGTATCACACTTTCGTCTTGGCCGGACATTACAATCGGCGCGCTCATCTGCGCCATGTTTGTTCGTTCGGCGTTGCTTGTCGCGCGCGAAGCTCGTGCCGAGCTGAAGTTGATTCCCGTCCGACCTTCCGCTGCAGCGGGTCCGCTAGGGTAGCAAGTTGATTCCGGAGCGTGCCACATTACGGATTTGACGCATATCAACGTTTTATGACCTCGCCTCTGCCGTCTTCGGTGCGGAAGTGTCTTTCAAAGCCAGCTCCAATCAATCTCCGCAAGAATCCACGTTGCCGAGCGCGGCGTACACGGGCAGACAAAGTGATTATGGTAAATCGAGCTTGAGCCATTCCTGCCATCTCTCCATATCACGGAATAAGGGCAGGGAGTCTGTCATCGCTTCACTCCGCAGAAGCTGGAAGCGTTTCTTGAAAAGCTGCTCGGCTTCGGGCTCGGTAAGAGGAAACGGCGGCCCCGACGACGGCCTTTGTCCATATAAAAAGACGCCAATCAATCTGCCTCCGGGCAACAAAAGATCTGCCATTCTGTTCACATACTCAGGCCAGCGGGAAGGAGTCATTGAACAAAAAAATGTCCGTTCGTAGATGAGGTCGAAGCGGCGCTCGCCGAAGTCGTATGTGAAGAAGTCTCCCAAAAGAACCTGTTCAGCTAAAAACCCCAGCACCCGTTTGGCTTGTTCGATCGCAGCAGGTGAAAAATCTATGGCGGAGACATCGTACCCGGCTGCATGGAACGCCTGAATCTCGTAGCCGGAGCCGCATCCCGGAATTAATACTCTGCCCGGAACAGAAGATCTCTCAAGAAATGATTTCAAGGCCAATGGAACACCACCGAAGTCCCACGGCATCTTACCAGCGGCATATCGGACGGTCCAGAAATCCGGTCGGTTACTGTCAGATGAATTTTCCATTGAATGCCTCAACGGTATGGGATGCGCTTCCTAAAGACAACGACTAGGTCCGGAAAAGGGGACATTCTGAATTTTTAGGCCTAACTTTCTGTGTCAGTCCGACGCAGAATCCGCGCGGCTGAGCATCGCGTTACGCCGTTTAATTTATCCGATGTTTCCCAAACGCCGCACCCATCGACGGGAAGAACGCTTTCGCGATTCTCTTGGCCACAAGACCGCAAAACGAAGCAGAAATTTAACCGGGTAAGAACCCGATCCACGGTTTTGGCCAGGGGACGTTTAGCAGATTGTCATAAACGCCGTAGAGAAACCCCCAGGTGACCGCCGTCAACAGTATCGCCGTTAACCAACTGCCGCCGTATAGCTTGACGTAGAGGAAAACAAACAACGGCAGCGCGATGAGAAAGCCGATCAGGTGGATCGCGAAGAACAGTCCCCAGAGCCAGGCCCAGATTTCCAAGCTGCCCCAGCGGCCTTCATGCTCGATGGCCTGAACCTCGAAGGTCGGGCGCAGGATTTTTGCGCCCTCGGCGCGCGCGGCCTTGACGTCTAGCCGAAGTTGTATCAAGGCGAGGACGACGCCAATGCTGCCCAATAAAAGAATAATGATGGAAGCCCGAACCGGCCAATCCTTGGCGACGAACAAAGCCGCAAGCATGATCAGACCGATGAACGCGGTAAAAAATATTTGTTCCTTGGCGCGGCTCATGTAAACTCCGACGATGATGTCTTGAGGTTGCGTCTCCAGGCGGCGAGTATCGGATACACAAGGGAGGCGATCAAAAGCAGGATCAAGACAATGACCATGGGCCGCCCGAGCCACTCCAATCCATAGCGCGTGTAAGAAAGCCAGAGGTACAGTTCCATCTTGTCGCCCAGCACCATGCCCAGCACCAGTGGCGCACGCGGCCAGCCGTAGCGGCGCATGAAGAAACCGAGGGAGGAGAAAATCATCAGCGCCATCAAATCATACGTGTGAAAGTTGGCCGCGAAGGCGCCGATAAAGACAAAAGCCACCACCGGCGGTACGATGGTGTAAAACGGCATGAAGCAAATCTTGGCGATGGGTTTAGCGAAGGACATGCAGATCGCCGTGGCTAGAATATTCGCGATGACCAAAGTCCAGATCACGGCGAAGGTCAGGTTGAGCTGTGAGGTGAGCATGTCCGGGCCCGGTTTGATGCCGACGGCGATAAAGGCGGTGAGCACGAGCGCCGATGAAGTACCGCCGGGAATGCCGAAGGCCAGTGTGGGAATGTAATCGCCGCCTTCCTTGGCGTTGTTCGAGCCTTCCGATGCGATCACGCCGCGCACGTCGCCCTTGCCGAAATTGCCCCGGTTCTTTTCGGTCTGCACCGCGTGGGCGTAAGCGAACCAATCCGCCACCGAGCTGCCTAGACCGGGGAGAAAGCCCACCCAAACGCCGATGATCGAGGTTCGGACCAAGAGCCACCAGTGAATGAAGACATCCTTGATGCCTTGCAGGTAGCCGCGGCCGAACTCTTCCGCCTTTGCGATGGAGCCCTTGCGACCGGCGAGGTCGATGACTTCCGGGATGGCAAAGATGCCGAGGGCGATCAGAACCAGATCGATGCCTTCCCAGAAATACGAAATATTGAACGCGTAACGCTCGATGCCGGATTTTGCGTCCAGACCGACGGTTGAAATCAGCACGCCGAGAATGCCGCCGAGAAGGCCCTTGATGGGGGCGTTGCCGCTGAGAATGCCGACCATGCTCACGCCCCAAAGTGTGAGAATAAAAAACTCCGGCGAGCTAAACGAAAGCACCAGCGGGCGCAGCACCGGTAATGAGGCAAATAAAACCAGCGCGCCGAAAAGGCCGCCCAGCAACGATGCCACGAACGACGCGCTGAGCGCTCTGGCGCCTTCGCCATTCTTCGCCATCGGATGGCCGTCGAGAATCGTCGCCTGGGAGCCCGTGCTGCCGGGCACTGAGATGAGAATCGAAGTAAACGCGCTGGCGGTGTTGCCGACCGCATCCATACCGACCAGGAGCGCGATGACGAGGAGCGGGTCCTTCATCGTCATGACGAAGGGAAGCATGAGGGCGAGGGTGCTCGGCCCGCCGATGCCCGGCAAAAAGCCCACCAGGCTGCCGATGCCGACGCCGAGGCACATAAACATGAACGCCTCGGGTTGAAGGACGCCGACTAAACCTTCAAGAGCAGCTTCAAACATTAAAAGGTTCGGGTGACCGGAAAATTGACCGCAAGGGGCATAGCGCGGCGAAGCCGCAAGCGAAACTCGGAGTATCTCCCGCAAAGAGGCCAAGGCCGCAATGATCAGAAAAAATCAACAAGATGGTTGGTAAGGTCATCTATCTTTCGATTCCGAACTTGGCGTACTTTGCGCTTCTTCGGGGATGCTCAGGACATGCTTGGCGGGAATCAATCCCCATGTTCGAGTAATCCAAATCACCGGAAATTTGGCGCCGGCCACAATTCGAAGTTCGGTGGATTAATCATCCGCAACCTTCCTGTGCTGCGTGATCTTCGCGCTGCACGAATTCAAGGCACGCTCCCCGGTTATCACCCCGACAGAAGCCTGAAGAAGCCCTTACTTTGAGTCGCCGACGGGCAAATTATATTTCTGCCGCAGTTTGGTAATGTAATCCTTCGCCTCTTTAGGGATCGCGATATGCTCGCGAACCACAGCTTCGATTTTTTCCGCGCTGTGGGCACGCCAGCCGTCGCCGAAGAACTTATCTCCGTCTTTGTCCACTTCCGGGTCCTTCATCACTTTCGTAAATGCTTCGCGCAAAAGATTGACCAGTTGATCCGGCGTGCCCTCGGGCGCGACCAGGTACTTATCAAGCTCCGGTGCGCCGGCCCAAGCCTGGTAAGCCTGCCAAGAAAGGCCCGTGGGCTTTTTGCTACCCAAGAGTTCGAGAAAAGTCGGCGCGTCGGGAAAATCGGCGCGCCGTTGATCCTCTTCGGTGCCGATGATCTGCACGACGCCCTCGCGCTGCAGATCTTTTACCAGCTTGGCATTTTGCGTCGCCCAGATATCGATCTCGCCCTGGCGAATGGCTAGCTGCAGCTCACGGCTGCCCGGATAGCCGTAGATCCAGCGCAGGTTCCAGCCAATGTATTCGGCGCCCCAAACCGTCATAGCGATCCAGTTGCGGATACCGTCGGTGTCACCGACGACAACGGGCTTCGCGGCCTTGTTCGTCAACCTGTCGCGGGCGTCGTTTCTGATCATGAGCATACTCCCCGGCCGGGCGACTCCGCCGATGAGGCGGAATTTTCTCGGGTCGTATTTGATCGCAGGCCCGCCACGCACGAAGCTCGCCACGCTGGAAGACGAATCTTGCATGATCGTCAAGCCGTCTGGCTTTACCTCGCTGGCGAAGAAGTTGTTGGCGATGGTGCCGCCGCCGCCGCCCATATTCTGAATGATTATCTTGGGGTTACCCGGGAGATACTTAGGCAAGTAACGGGCGACAAGCCGGCCGGCGGTATCGGTGCCGCCGCCGGGACCCGAAGCGATGAGCACGCGCAGTGTTTTGCCTTCATAGAACGGCGCCTGGGCCGCCGGCGCTACAGCCGCCAATGCGGTTACCAACCCTAGCAGGCCAATAGCTACATTGAATCTTAAGCTCGGATTCTTCATAACGGCTTTAACCTCCATTTGTACTTGCGCCCAAATCGACGGCCGATACCGCGTCAGGGTTATCGACAGTCCATCGAGCGCAGGCATCATACACAAAAACCGCGCTTCGCAACAATCATTTTTCAATTTTCCGAGATCGTGCCTCGACAGTTGTGATTGGGCAGATCCCGACGGTCGCGATGGGTCAGCGACGGGATTCTTGAAGCTGCCCTGACAAGGTGTTAAAAGAGACTCCCGTGGTCGCATAGCTCAGTTGGTTAGAGCGCGCGCCTCACATGCGCGAGGTCGTAGGTTCAAGTCCTACTGCGACCACCATTTCAAATCCTAACTTTCTCACGAGATTCGCGGTTGACCCCGCTGCTAGCAACGTGGAACCACTCCATGAAGCTTCCAAAGGGGGCGAGCATCCCCTTTGCGGTATTTCAATAAGCGGCGGGGAACACCCGACCGCGAAGCGGTTGTGTTTAATTGATTTTATGCAGCAAGAGCGGCGGCTCTATGCCGGGTTTGTCGTCAGCACAGCCGGGCAAGCGGTGAATTGCGCCTTAATGTTTGTAGCAGTGCAGGTAGGGAAAGGGAATATCGCGTCGGATTAGCTGATTTTGGCGCTGCCGTCCGGCTCGCTCAACCCGCCTTTGATCAGCGCAAAGCGCCGGCCGAGTTGCCCGTGACGTTGGAGTGCTGGAACGCGAGCCTTGACGGGGAATGGCAATGGGTCGTTGGTCCCGTTTGGCGCGTCGAATGCCGCCAGGGTCTGTTCGCACAGGTCGAGGATTTCGATCAACGATTCAGCGCTTTTGACAAGAGTGCTCATGTCCCCACTTAGAGGCAAGAATCGTGCAAAGCCCTAATCGGAGCTTTGGGGCGTTTTACGAAGGCTAAAAGGGAGTTTTTAGCTTACTTTCACTGTCAATCGCGCCATTGGCCTGACAGTGGCCTGTCAGCCTGATTGACAGCTCCGCCCGCCCGTATTAAGCGAAACATGGACCGCTCTTCACGTGCGGGTACCGCAACACTCCCGATGACGCAAAAGAAGAAAGTTTCGATTGCCGATCTCCCCCATGTTGGACGTGGCACCGCGGTGGGCGAGTGGTTTCGCCGCCATTGGTTAGCGGTCGGCACGACGCGCGATCTTCGCGATATTCCGCAGGCAGTAAGAGTGCTCGGTGAAGAATTGGTCTTGTTTCGCGATGATAACGGTGAATTCGGTTTGCTCGGCTTGCACTGTCCGCATCGCGGCAGCTCGCTGGAGTACGGCGACATAGAGAACGGCGGTATTCGCTGTCCTTATCATGGTTGGCTGTTCGACGTGCGCGGGCAGTGCTTAGAGATGCCGGCGGAGCCCGCAGAACGGCGCTTCGCGAGCAAGGTGCGCCAGCTCTCCTATCCCGTGCGCGAGCAGGGCGGTTTGCTCTTCGCTTACCTCGGTTCGGATCGCGATCACACGCCGGCGTTGCCGGATTATGATCCTCTCGTGAGCCAGCAGGGACAAAGATCGCTCGAAGCGACCCGAGTCTATGATTACAATTGGTTTAACTTCATTGAGAACGGCGCGGACCCAACCCACTTTTCAATCCTGCACCGGGCCAATCCCGACGACGGCACTTGGCGCAGTTGGTTTTTCAACTTTCGCGATATCCCACCGTTCGACGCGGTCGAAGTGCCTTACGGGATGAAGGTCATCTCGCGCAAGCCGGGGCCAACGGCGGACACGGAATACGTCGATGAGAAGAGTTTTGCTCTGCCCAGCGTGATGCAAATCGGCGATACCGAGTTCACTCACTTTAAACAGCCGCGTGAAGCGCTGGGCGCCGGTTCGCATAATGCGCATATCATGTTCGTCACGCCGCGTGACGACGCGAGTTTTACGCTTTACACGGTGAATCATTACACTGGCGATGACGCCGAATTCTTTCAGAAACTGGCACCGAGCCGAAAAGTAGAAACCCAGGCGGAGAAGAAAGCTTACGACCGGCGCAAGCATGCGCCGTTTCGCGGCAACGTACGCACGGAAGATATCGCTTGTCAGGCGACGCAGAAAATTCTCGGCCGGCGACGAGAGCAGCTCGCGACATCGGACCGCGGCGTGATCATGTTAAGAAAACTAATTCTCGATGACATCGAATCGGTTCATTGCGGCCAATCGCCGAGAGCGTTGGCTTGCGCGGCGAACCATGGCGGAACGGTGCGGATCGATTCCTTCACCGGCCTGCGCGCGAAAGGAATATTCTAACCTATGCTGCACCGAGTGTTTGCGTTTGTCGTTCTGTCGATCATGGCGTGCGTGAGCACAAGCAATGCCGCGCCGTTGCGTATCGCTTACAGTGCGATCAGCGGTGCCATGTCGTCGCTCTGGGTGGCGCAGGAGGGCGGCTACTTCGAGCGCGAGGAATTGGACACCGAGCTGTTATACATCGGCGGGGGTTCGCTGCTGATTCGAGCGATGCTGAGCGGCGATGTGCTATTTGCCTATGGGCCCTCGGTGCCGGTGATCAACGCGACGCTGCGCGGGTCGGACTTGGTTCTGATCGGCAACACCGGCAACAGCTTGGTTTTTTCCGTCATGTCGCGGCCGGTGATCAAGCAGCCGGCGCAACTCAAGGGCAAGAAAGTCGGCGTGACTCGTCTCGGTGGCTCGACGGACTGGGCGTTGGATGCGGCCTTGAAACATTGGGGCATCGAGCGCGGCCAGATTACGGTCATTCAAACCGGTGGCATGCCCGAGGGGTTAGCCGGCCTTACTGCCGGATCGCTCGATGCCGTCGTGTTGTCGCCGCCGAGTAACTTTCGCGCGGCGAAGGCGGGAATGCATGAGTTGGAAGACGTCGGGCAATTGAAAATTACTTTTCCCAACACACCGCTGTCGACGACGCGATCTTTCATTCGCGCCAACCGCGACGGCGCGCTGCGTTTCCTGCGCGGCTTCACTCTGGGTTTGCAGCGGCTGCGCAGCGACAAAGAGTTCAGCATGAAAGTGTTGTCCAAATACACCAAGGTGACCGACGTGGAGACGCTCAGCCAACTGCATCAGACTTACGGCCTGCGTTACAGCGGCGACCGGATTCCTTTCGTGCGAGCGGAGAGCGTCGACGAGATTCTTAAACGTACGCCGGGCAAGGAAGCGCGCGAAGCCAGAGCCGGCGATTTCATCGACAACAGCTTACTCCAAGAATTGGACAAGAGCGGCTGGTTCAAGGTTCAGACGAAGTAATACGATGCGCGTCGTGGTCACGGGAGGATCGGGCCGGCTCGGCCAGTTCGTCGTGCGCGAACTGTTCACCCACGCCCATCAAGTGTCAGCCATCGATAAGGTCAAGCCGCGCGAGTGTCCTTGTCCGACATATTCCGTCGATTTGGGTAAAGCTGAGCCGCTGTTCGAGCAGTTCAAAAATGCCGATGCGGTCATTCACCTGGCGCGCCAGCGTTTTCCGTACACCGAAAGCGGGTTCAATTCTTCAACCCAGCGATGGGAGTTTACCGACGTTGCCGGCGACGCCGCGCGGTTCAATTCGAATGTCGCGATGACCAACAACGTATTGGTCGCGGCGCACGCTGCCGGTGTGAAGAAAATGGTCTGCGGCTCGAGTCTGGCGATCTATGGTTTGTACTATCCGGTGACCGATTTGCCGCCGGATTACTTGCCGATCGATGAAGCCCATCCGCTGCGGCCGCAGGATCCTTACGGGTTAACTAAGCTCCTCGGCGAGAAGTTGTGCGATGCGGTCAGCCAAAAGAGCGGGATGCAGATCGCAAGCCTGCGCTTCTCCGGCATCTATACCGAGGAACATCGCGCGCTGTTAGCCGAGCGAAAGAAGAATCCGATCATCCGTGGCACCGGCGCGCTGTGGAGTTACATCGACGCGCGCGACGCGGCGCGGGGTTGCCGGTTGGCGCTGGAAGCGGATTTCGCCGGACATCAAACGTTTAATATCTGTGCGCCCGATACAATTATGGATATTTCGACGCGGGAATTGGCGGCGCTGTATTTGCCGCAAGTGGCGTCGGTGCGAAAGTCGGAAGGCCGGTGGAGCGGTTACGACACGGCCAAGGCTGAGCGGGTGTTAAAGTTTCGCGCGACGCTGCTGTTGAACAAATAGCGAAGCGCTTAGAGAAAATTAAAAAACTCACTCGAGGCGAATTCGGCGATATCGATTGAATCGCTCCAACTATCGGTTTATTACCTGGGCTAAGCCTATGAAGCGCAAACACAAATTGACGCTCGCCGATATCCCCCACGTCGGGCCGGGTACGCCGGCTGGCGAGTGGTTTCGCCGTTATTGGCTGGTGGTTGGTGTGGCGCGCGATCTCTACGATATTCCTCAAGCGGTGAAAGTTCTCGGCGAGGAGCTGGTGTTGTTTCGTGATCCGAACGGTCAGTTAGGTCTGCTCGGCGAGCATTGTCCGCACCGCGGCACGTCGCTGGAATATGGCGACATCGAGGACGGCGGACTCCGTTGTCCGTATCATGGTTGGCTCTTCGACATCCACGGCCGATGCTTGGAGATGCCGGCGGAGCCGAAGGACAGTAAGTTTTGCCAGAAGGTTAAGCAGCTGTCCTATCCGGTGCGCCAGTTGGGCGGTTTAATCTTCGCCTACATGGGCGCGGATCGCGACTATCCGCCGCCGCTGCCGAATTATGCGCCGCTACTCGAGCGCGGCGGGCAACGCCAAATCGAGCCGGTGCGGCACGCGGATTACAACTGGTTTAACTTTTTTGAAAACTCCGCCGACCCGGCGCATGTCTGCATACTCCACCGCCACGCCGGTTACGGCCAGCAATCTTGGGGTAATCATTTTTTCAGCTACACCGAGATGCCGCACTTCGAGTTTGTCGAGATGGACTACGGTATGAAAGTCGTGATGACCAAGCCGGGGCCGACGCCGGGGACGGAATTCATCGACGAGATGAGCCTGGCGTTGCCGAGCATCGTCCAGGTGGGCGACACCGAATTTGTCCACGCCAAGATGGACGCGACGGCGTTGATCCAAGAAGGTTCGCGCTGCGAGCATTGGATGTTTGTCACGCCCAACGACGAGGAACGCTTCATGCTGTTCACCGCCGACAATTACCTCGGACCGGTGGCGAATTTCTTCGAACGGTTAAAGGAAATGCGCGCGAAAGAGACGCCGGTTGAGGAAGTGAAGCCCTACGACACGCGCAAGTTTATGCCGTACAAAGGCAACGTGCGCAAGGAAGACATCGTGACCCAGGGGACCCAGGGTTTGCTCGGCGAACGAGACGAGCAACTCGGCGTGTCGGACCGCGGCGTGATCAAGTTTCGCAAGATCGTCCTCGACTCGATTGCCACGGCAATGAGGGGCGACAGGCCGAAGGGCGTGTTGGCGAACGATCGGACGGAAGAAACGATTCATTTGGATACGCAGGTGGGTGTGCGGGCGGCGGCCAGTTCAAAATTCAAAATTAAAAATTAAAAAATCGGATTCGGATGAATTTCACTTTCGGGTGACGGGAGGAAAAGATGATTCGTGGTGTTTTATTGCCGATAATCACACCGTTCGATGACAAGGTTCGGGTCGACGAGCAGATGATGCGCCAGTTGGTCGACTTTCACATCAAGGCGGGTGTGCAGGGGCTGTTCGTTCTCGGTTCGACCGGGCAGGGGCCGGCGATGACCACCGAGGAAAGAAAACAGACCGCGGCGATCGCGCTCGATCAGGCGAAGAAGCGCGTGCCCGTGGTCATTCACGTCGGTACCGCTGATGCAGGCAGTGCGGTCGAGCTGGCCGAACATGCCGCTGCCAATGGCGCCGAGGCTGTCGCCATCGTGCCGCCCTATTATTATTCCGACCACACCGAATTCGAAATCATGGCGCACTACAAAGCGGTGCACAAAGCGGTACCGCTGCCGATCTACATTTACGAAAACCCTAAATATTCCGGCATCTCGATTCCTCCCGGCTTCGCTGTACGCATGAAAGAGCAGGTGCCGGCGTTGAAAGGAATAAAAGTCGCCTACGGCCAAGGCGCGCTATTGGAATATGTTCGCCTGCTGCCCGATGTTTCGGTTTTCACCGGCAATGCCGATCTGTTCGGTCTCGTTCCGTTTGGCGTCGCCGGCATGATCAATCCGCCGACCAGCTTCGTGCCGGAAATTTGCGTCGAATTGTTCAAGGCTCTCGACGGCAAAGACTATCCGCGCGCGGTGGAAGCGCAGAAAAAAGTCGACAGCGCAGCGCGCATCGTCGCGGTACGCCTGCGCAAATACGGCCGCGTGCCGTTGCAGGAGGTTTTTCGCATGCGCGGCTTCGCGGTGAAACGATTCCCCAAATGGGAAACCGAGCAGATGCCGAAGGACGAGATTGCCAAGCTGGAAAGCGAGCTGAGAGAAGCGGGCATTCTTGGGGAGTGAGAAAATTTCAAGAACAATTTAAACACAAAGAGCCCAGCGCGGCTCAGCCGGAACCAGGATTCAGAACCGAAGCAATTAACCGCAAAGTGCGCAAAGAACGCAAAATAGAATTCCGAATTGTTGGGACGGGTTTGGAACCCTCTGGCTCCGTCATTTCCAGTTCGTAGCATGCCTCCCAAAAAAATCATCGGTGTGTCCACGCCACGCTCCGAAGGCCGGGAGAAAGTCTCCGGTACGGCGATCTACGCGACCGATGTGGTTTTGCCTGACATGCTTTGGGCCAGAGCGCTGCGCAGTCCGATTCCGTACGGCCGGATCAAGCGGATCGATGTTGCCAAGGCTTGGGCGGTGGCCGGCGTGCGAGCGGTGGTGACCGGTGCCGATGCAAGAGGCTTGCTGATTGGCCGTAAGATCTACGATATGCCGGTACTGCCCGATGATGTCGTCCGTTTCATCGGCGAGAAAGTCGCGGTGGTAGCGGCCGAATCAGAAGAGATCGCCGAAGCCGCCGTCGAGCTGATCGACGTCGAGTACGAAGAACTCGAACCGCTGCTCGATCCGCTGGAAGCCGCGCAGCCGAGCGCAATCTTGCTTCACCCCGCCGTGCAGGGCTATCGCGGCTTGCTGCACGAGATCAAAACGCCGAGCAATGTCTTCGTCGATCTGACCTGGACCAAGGGTGATATCGATGCGGGATTTCGCGATTCGGATTTGATCGTCGAAAATACTTTCACCACTCAGCCCATGCATCAAGCGTACATCGAGCCGCATTCCTGCGTCGTACAAGCGAAGGATTCCGGTGGCGGCGATGTCTGGGCCTGCTCGAAAGTTCCCTTCGCCCTGCGCGAGCAAGTGGCAACGACGTTTCGCAGAGAGACGAGTGATTTCGTCGCTCATCCTTGCTACATCGGCGGTTGTTTTGGCGGCAAGGGCGACTTTATGGATGTGCCAGTCTGCTACATGCTGTCGCTCAAGAGCGGCCGGCCGGTGAAGATGGTGATGGACTACTCGGAGGAATTCATTGCCGGCAATCCGCGCCACGCGGCGGTGATCAAAGTGAAGACCGGTGTTAAGAAAGATGGGCGGCTGGTGGCGCACCGGATGGAGTATGTCTACGACAGCGGCGCGTACGGCGCGTTCAAGCCGCAAGGTTATCTGGTCGGACCGAAGGAAGCTGCCGGGCCGTATAAAATACCTCACGTCTTCATCAGCGAAAAAATTGTCTACACCAACAAGATCCCATGCGGCCACATGCGCGCGCCGGGCGAGCCGCAAGGTTTTTTCGCCAACGAATCGCAGATGGACTTGGTGGCGCGCCGCGTGGGCATGGATTCAGTTGCGTTTCGCCGAAAGAATCTGATGCACGACGGCGACGTTTCGCCGATCGGTCATCTCATACCGCATATCAAGAGCGAGGAGATTCTCGCCAAGGCGATGCAAGTTTCGGGTTACGTAAAGCGCAAGCGCAAACAGGTCGGCCGTGGTCTGGCGCTGGCGCAGTGGCTGCCGCTGGGCGGCGAAGGGCACGGGTTTGTCACCGTCGGCGAACGCGGCGAGATTACCGTCTCGACCGCGATGGTCGATCAAGGCGCCGGGACCTATACGGCGATGCGCCAGATCGCTGCCAACGAACTGCAAGTACCCGTCGACGAGGTGTGCGTCGAGATTCTCGACACCAGCCGCGCCGCCGCGGACACCGGCGTCGGCGCCAGCCGGGCGACACGCATTTTCGGCAATTCCATTCGCGCTGCCGCGCTGCAGGTCAAAGAGCATTTGCTACAAGGCGCGAGCGAGATGCTGGGCGTGGCGCGCGATCAAGTGGCATTCACGGGCGCTGGCGCGGTTCGAGCGGCGATCGGCAAGCAGGTGAGCTATCGTGAAATCGTCAAGCGGCTCGGCGCGCCAATTCGCTATGAGGGTTCGTACAAAAATTTTGACAACGGGCCGCAAGCGGCCATGTGCGTGCAGGTCGCCGAGGTCGAGGTCGACGTCGAGACCGGCGAGGTCAAGTTGAAACAATTCACCACGGCTCATAGCACGGGCACCGTGATCAATCCGTTAATGCATCAAGGCCAGATCGACGGCGGCGTGGTGACGGCGATCGGCTATTCCCTCATGGAGCAATTGATCATCGATCAAGGAAGAGTGACGACGACTAACTTCGGCGAAAGCAAGATTCCATCGATCCGCGACATTCCGCCGCTCAAGACGGTGATCCAAGAATTCCCTGTCGGCAATGGCCCCTACGGCGGCATGAGCATCGGCGAACCCCCGGTGCTGGTCGCCGCCGCGGCGATCGCCAACGCGGTGCATGACGCTGTTGGCGTGCGGATCTTCGATCTGCCGATCACGGCGGAGAAGGTGTTGCGGGCGGTCAAAGAAGCCTCGGATGATTTGACCACAAAGAGCACAAAGGTCGCATAGAAAAAAGATTCGGATTCGGAGTGTTAACCGCATCCTTCGACAGGCTCAGGACAATCGGGGACGCAAAGGGCGCAAAAAAAGAAATCGGATTTATCGGGGTAACCCCCAGTGGTTGCCCTGCCGATGCGATTCCAATTGCGCCAGGTAATTTTCCCTGCTAATTCACTTCAGCTATGAAAGATGACCTTGCTAAAAGGCTTGTGCGCAGTCTGAAAGACGCGGGGATTAATTTTGTTACTTACTTGCCCGAAACGCGTCTGAGTCAGATCGTGCCGCTGATTCGTGACGATCCTGACATGGAGCTTATCGCCGTCGCCAATGAGTCAGAGGCGGTCACCATCGCGGCCGGCGCGACGCTCGGTGGCAAACAGGCCGCGGTGTACATGGAAAACACCGGCATCTATGTTTCCAGTTACAGTATACTCGCGGTCGGCAAACAGCTCGGCGTGCCGTTGCTGTTGGTGGTCGCGTATCTCGGCGGCGTGCCAGATCTGCGCAATAGTTTTCTCTACGCGACCATCGGCAAACATTCTATTCCGGTGCTCGATGGTTTGGGCGTCGACCATATGCTCCTCGAAGATGGTGATAGGCTTGATATTAAAGTGAAAGACGCGGTGCGCGCGGCGAATTCTTTACGGGCGCCGTACGCGCTGCTTTTCGCCGGGGAGTTTTCCGAATGATTCGCTACGAATGTTTGCAATTGCTCGCGAGCAAAATGTCGAATCAGCTGGTGGTGACCTCGCAAAGCGGCCAGCGCATCGAATGGTCGCATCTGTCGCGCCATGAAGGCAACTTGCTGGTCGGCATGATGGGCTGCGCCATCGGCGTTGCCACCGGATTGGCTTTGGCCTTGCCGCATAGGAAAGTCATCGCGTTGGATTCCGACGGCAGCGTGCTGCTGTCCTTATTCAACTTGCCGACGCTCGGCAACCTGCAGCCGAAAAATTTAATCGTCTACGTTTTTGACAACGGCGTCTACAGTGGCAGCCGCATCAGTTATCCAACCGCGACTTCGGGCAACACGGATTTGGCGGCCATGGCTCAGGGAGCTGGGATCAAGAACGCGCGGACGATCCACGACTTCGAAGAATTCAAACAAGCTGGCATCGAAGCTTTGGACAAAAACGAGCTGGGCTTCTTCGTCTGCAAAGTCGAAGAAAGCTTGCTGCACCGCGAGATTCCCCGGCCCAATACCGACTTGGCTGAGAACAAATACACGTTCGTGCGCTATTTGGAACGGACGGAAGAAAGGACTTTCCCGTTTGTCGGGCGTGGTTAATTTTAGCCGACGGTTGAAGAACCCACACGGAGTCCTTCGACACGCTCAGGACGAACGGAGAGGGTCTGCAATGATTAAAAAAATTCCGCTCATGCTGAGCGTATCGAAGCATGGTCCACTTTTTTTCCGGAATCTACTAGGTTCATTGGGGGGGAATGTCATGCAGACATTTACGCGTCGGTTAACGCTTGCCGTCATCTTCGTTGTCGGAAGTCAGTGGCCGGTCGAGGCGCAGGACTACAAGGATAAAACCCTGACGATTGTCGTCGGTTATTCGCCGGGGGGTTCGTTCGATCTCTATGCGCGCGTGCTGGCGCGTTACGTCGGTCGTCACCTGCCAGGTAATCCGACGCGCATCGTCGAGAACATGACCGGCGCGGGCGGTCTGATCGCGGCGAACCATCTTTACAATCGCGTGAAGCCCGACGGCTTCACCATCGGCGCCTGGGCGGCGCCGCTGGTATTGCAACAGATCATGGGAAATGACGCGGCGCAGTTCGACGGCCGGCGCTTCGGCTACCTTGGCATACCGAGCGAGTACGACACTGTGTGCACGTTCAACCAACAAAGCGGCATCGCCAGGATGGACGATTGGATCAACGCCAAACGGCCGCAGAAGATTTCCACCATCGGCCCCGGCACGAGCACTTCCGATATTCCCAAGCTTTTGAAAGCGGCGCTCAATTTGCCGATGGACGTCATCGACGGTTACAAGGGCGGCGCGGACGCGCGATTGGCGGTGGAGTCCGGCGAAGTCGACGGCTATTGCGGTTCATGGGGCACGGTGGAGACTGTGTGGCGCAGCGCCTATGAGAGCAAGAAAATCGTTCCGGTCCTACAGGTCGCGCGCAAATCCCAGCCAAAGTATAAACATATTCCGTTGGCGAACAGTTACGCCAAAACGGAAGATGCGCGCGAGCTGTTAAAAATCGCGGACGACGTGCATATCGCGCAGTTTCCCTTTTCCGTCCCGCCGGGGATGGAGAAAGGCAGACTCGAATTGCTGCAGCGGGCGTTCATGCGGACTTTCAAAGATCCCGATCTGCTCGTCGAAGCGAAGCGATCGCAACTGGATATCGGGCCAGTGGACGGCCCGACGATCGCGAGAACGCTCACTGGCCTCTACGATTTGAAGCCGGCGACGGTGGCGAAGTTGAAGGATATTTTGCTGCCGAAGCGGAAATAAGAATCGTGATCGTGGTTCGTGATGGTAGCCACGGCAGGATTTCGTAGGGGCGCAGCATGCTGCGCCCTCGGATGGTCATGAATTCCTCTCCGCCGAATCGGCGTTCCCTGCGTCTTCCCGAGTACGATTATGGCGCCACCGGCGCTTATTTCATCACGATTTGTACAAAAGAACGTATCTCGTTATTCGGGGAGATTGAGCGTGGGAACATGACGCTCAATGAATTTGGCAATATCGTCGCCTCCTGTTGGTCCGATCTCCCTCGTCATTTCCCCAACATCCAACTGGATTGTTTCATCGTTATGCCAAACCACATCCATGGATTGATTGAGATCACCGATAAACGACCGGCAAATTCTGTAGGGGCGCAGCATGCTGCGCCCGTCCCGTCTGCGCCCGTGCATCATTCGCCGCGCAATGTTCAGCCAGGATCGTTAGGCGCGATCGTGCGCTCTTTCAAAGCTGCGTCGTCCCGCCGAATAAATCTGTTGTCCGGTACGCCAGGCGCGACAATTTGGCAGCGCAATTACTATGAACATGTTATCCGCGGCGAATCGGAATTGCAGCGTGTTAGGGAATACATCGTTAACAATCCGGCACGGTGGATGGAGGATGAGGAGAATCCAAACGCGGTGCGGCCGGCAGGACTACAATTGAAGGCGTGATCACGGTGACGGGAGTTGGTGCCGACGCTAAGACGGGCGCAGCATGCTGCGCCCCTACACCCGGAACGGACATCGATCGGGTGGAGACTTTTGAAGATTAACTGCCTAGCGCTGGATCGAAATTCAGAAGAACGACGCGATTCAATTCTTGCGCCAGTTCTTTGGCACAGATGAGCCCACCTTGGTCGAATCCTATATCGCTACGCGCCGTTAATCATCGACAACGTGCGCGTGACCGCGGACGCGGTGAAGGCCATCCTAGATTTTGAAGGCGTGACGAATATTTCGTCGACGCAAGTGCGGATGCATCGTTGGTGGAAGAAGTGCTGCGGGAGAGCCGCTAGTTTCGTTAGCTATACAAAACAAAAACACTAGCTTGGTTTCCTTATACGACTGCCGATCGCTTTGGAAGGAGCATTCAATTCAATTTGAGCGTTAACAATGGTGTCTCAGGCGCGGCGGCTCATGGCTCGCCAGCCGCCGTCAGCTGCAAACATTGCTTAGGCGTCGCGCCACGATCCAAGCACTGAGGCCCGCACATGCGTTCCTTCTACCAGGCCGAGGTCACGAAGGCGGCGATCGGCCACGAACTCAAGTTGTTCCCCAACCGCGGATCCGATGCGGCGAAGCAGCCAGCAGTTGACCACCAGTCCCTCGCATGGCACTTCGAGCCGGGCTCGCCAGGCTTGCCCGTTTCCGCGTCGTGGTTCACGCGCTGTGGGCGCGAGCCGGTTATTCCCAAACTGCGCTTGCGGGATCTCAATCTCCGGGACAAAGTGACCTTGGTCGAATGTTGACACGGCGTTCAGCAGGCCGTGCTCAGCGAGCTGAGGTGGGTACCGAATCACACGAACGTTCAAAGACCCGGGGTACAGCTGTTCGGGCCAATCTGCCGGTGCTCCTGAAAGTGCCCCGCGACCAGGCACGACCAAAGTGGAGTGCTCCCCTCTACCTCGGGAAACCACGCCCTCAAACATGAGATCGATCATCTGTCAGTCACAGACGCCTAATGAGATATCAGCCCGCGGTGTATCCAAGCTAACAAACTTCGGCATGCCGCAGGAGTGATTAGTTTTTCTCGCTAGCACCCCTGGCTCAAGTAGCCAAATTACCAATCACGGCCCACGAACGGGAATCACGAAACTGCCAATGCCGCCCGTCTTTTGCACGCTGAACACTAGACTAAAGCCATCGAAATCTACGACCCAAGCCCAGGTCGGATCGAAGGAGTTGGCAGTAGAGGACCAGTAGGTAGAGAGCCCCGGCGCTGACATAAATCCCGTGAATGTATCGGCTCCATCCCATTTGGCGGTTCCCGCGGCATTCGAGAGGGCGGGATCGAAGAACCCAAAATGAACTAAGCTGAAAAGCTCCCTTATGTTCGGCAGACGCCAGTCGGTTTGATGAGTTCCACCATTACTGGTATCGGCACAATCATTACCGTTCATTGTGCCATTCGTATTAAAACTGGCCACATCGGCGAGGGCCGTTGGCCAATTCCTATCGAGGTTCGGGCAGTTTGCATTTTTCAACCAGATCAACCCCGTAAGATTGTCCGTGATAGTCCCGTTTGAGTTATCGGCGAAGCGCGGGCTGGGTAACACCACTCCAGCCCTGATGGCTCCGTCATCTCTGGCGGCATAGCTCGTCGTTTGCCCAGTCTGTGGTACCAGAGCTGGCGCCGTGCAATTGGCGAGGGCTACGTCAATGGTGGTCAGGCCGCCATCGTCGCTCAGCGTCCCAACACAATCCGACGGTACCGGCGCCGAGAAACTGAAGCTTCCACCCTTAGTTGTCTGTGTAACGTTGAGACCTTCCCATGTGATGGAGGCTTGCTTTTCCGCCTTGTTGCCCTGCACGACAGCTAAGCCATTTTGGACTTCCGCGAGAGTGATGTTGATGGCCTCTGCCAATGAGGCCAAAACAACCAAGACAACCAATACAAATATTGTCGCTAGCACTCGCTTCATAACGCCATCCTCTTGTGGCGAGAAACATAGGCTGAAACGTTAAGACACGTCAAGGCACCCGATGAGACGGACTACGAACCGTTTCGTTACTACCCATTACGACGCATCAGTATCGTTATCACGGATCGTAGTCCGGGTGATGGGTGAACTCACCAGGGAATCATTGGTTTAGGTTCGCCAGCTGTGAATCGTGCGTCCGCTCTACGACTTAATCGTCGCCTTCACCAGATAGTTTACCGCGGAGGACGCCGAGGCCGAGAGTAAAAAAATAATCTCTGCGAACTCTGTGCCTCTGCGGTGTATCCCGTTTTTTCCCTTTTGGCTGTGGCTTTGCTGCGCTAGGTAATATGTTAGTCACGCAAACGTGAGAGGTTTAAGGATACGAAAACGACCATTGAAATTTCAGAGACAACGCTACGCCGCGCGACAAATCTGGCGGCTGCGAAAGGAATTACTTTGAAAGAATTGGTAGCAGAGGCGATTGACGATAAAGTGGGCAACGGCTCAAAAAAATCAAAATCTGAAGAGCCTGCCTGGTTGAAGCTCCACGGCGCTTTTTCCAAAACGAAAGCGATACGTGCCGAGACCCGCCGTATCCAGAAAGTCATCGACGGCGAGTTCGAACGTGTCGATCCCGAGGACTGGAAGTGATCCTGGGTAGGTTCAGGCGCCGATCGCCATCAACGCTCGTTTCGCAACTTCCGGCAATTCAATGGGCGCAAACATCGATGCGGGGTAGAGGTAGCCGTCGGGTTCTGACTTGTCCTCGTCAATGACGCGCAGCATGTTGTGCGACTGCGCCTCGGCGTCTGGCAAGGTGCGGTAAACTTTGCCCACCAGCAGGCTGGCAGGGTTGCTATCGTTGTTGATGCAGATCACGAATTCACTCATCGGAGTTCCCTCTTGATCTTAAAATCCTTTCGGCCAATCCCGTTTGCTTCGAACCAGTGTATTTCGGCCTGGCAGACTGTCCCATCGGCAAGTTGCACAGTGCTCTGCCTTTTCCTTTGCGCCAGCGCCCTTTGCCATACGTGCGTTCCAAATACCGCCTGATGTAAACTCCTTGCCCGGTGGCGATCGTCTCAAGGTGCGAAGCGCGCCAAGTGACGGGTCTTGGCCCGTCATCCCGAGCGAATGCGAGCGACCTTAGAAAGTTTTCTCCCTTCGGTCGAAATGACAATGCGCGTCACCCTGCGCTCTTGGCGTTCCTTCGACGGAGTTTATCCTGAGTCCATCGACTCCGCTCAGAATAGACTCCACTGAAGGGCTCAGGAGAGACTTGGCGCGACAAACTTTGTTGAATTCGTGCTGGAACGAATGAAGAACCCCGCCGCAAGCAGCGGGGTATCAGATCGAACCGATCAAACAATCGCAGTAAGCTGCGAAGAATTAACCCAATAGAGATTAAACGGTTAGAATCTCGGAAGAGGCTCAGAGCAGCGGAATGCGTCCTGCTTGACAGAGAGTGAACTTTGCTTGTAGACCATTCACAAAACATGCGGTTTAAGACTCTACGTGGGCGATAGAGGAGGATGCATTTATGGCACAGGTCGTCATTGGAATCGGCACGTCGCATAGTCCCCAGTTAAGTATCCGTGCGAAGGATTGGGAGTATCTGTTAAAAAAGGACCAGACCGATCCGCGGCTGGATTATCCGGCTCTGTTAAAACGGGCGAAGCCGGGACTGGAAGCGGAGCTTACCCCTGAGAAGTTTCGCGAGCGCGATGAAGCTTGCCTCAAGGCGGTCGGTAACTTAGGCGAGGCCCTAAAAAAGGCCAACGCCGACGTGGTGGTGGTGTTCGGCGACGACCAGCAGGAACAGTTTCACGACGACAACATGCCGATGTTCGCGATCTACCATGGCAAGTCGCTGCCGGTGGTCAAGGATTCCGGCCTTCGGCCATCTGGATGGAAGGATGCCGAGAGGAACGGATGGGCCGAGACCCAACCGGAGTACGATACCGCGTCCGATCTGGCTAATCATTTGATTCGTGCTCTGACGGATGCCGAATTTGACATTACCCGCTGTAACAAGTTGCGCGCCGAGATCGGCGTCGGCCACGCGTTTAGTTTTCTCTACCGGCGCGTTTTGCCGGGCGGAAAAATCCCGATGGTGCCGATCATGGTGAATACCTATTATCCGCCCAATCAGCCGACGCCAAAGCGCTGTTACGCTTTTGGCCAGGCGGTGCGCAAAGCGATCGAGGCGTGGAACAGCGACAAGCGCGTCGCACTGTTGGCTTCGGGCGGTTTGAGCCACGTGGTTATCGACGAAGAGATCGACGCAATGGTGATCGACGGCCTGAAAAACAAGAAGCCGGAAGTGCTATTTCAACTGCCGCGGGAAAGACTGTGGGGCGGGACATCGGAGATTCTCAACTGGGTTGCGCTCGCCGGGGCGATGGAAGACCGCGAACTGAAATACTTCGAGTATGTGACGACTTATCGTTCGCCGGCTGCGACCGGTTGCGGGATGGGGTTTGCGTACTGGCAGTAAGACTCGGTTAGCCGCACCCTTCGACAGGCTCGGGGCGATCGGAACGCAAAGGGCGCAAAAGGAAAATTCACCACGAAGGACGCGAAGAGCACGGAGTTCGGAATACAATGATGCGTGCGCTGCGCGGTGAAATTCCGTGAGTTACCAGAGAGAAGATATTCAATGGCGCGTGAAACGATAATCGACAGACTGGCGAAGCTCGATACCTGCGCGGTGTCGGATGCGTTGGACAGTTTAAATTTAAAGGGTGCGACTTGGGGGGTGCGCCCGCAGTGGCCGTGTGCAAAAATAGCCGGGCGCGCGGTGACGATGAAGATCAAGCCCGCCGGATTGCAGCAGCCGACGCAGCATCTCGGCACGGCGCCGATCGAAGCGGCGCAGCCGGGCGATATCATCGTCATCGACAACGGCGGCAAGCTGGAGTTTTCCTGCTGGGGCGGGCTGCTGGCCTTGTCGGCGAAACTGAAAGGCGTGAGCGGTGTCGTGATCGACGGCGCTTCGCGTGATATTGACGAAGCGCGCGACTTGGAGTTTCCAGTCTACGCCCGCGGCGTCGTGCCGATGACGGCGCGTGGGCGGGTGATGCAGGAATCTTACAACCAGGAGATCCAGTTCGCCGGCGTGCAGTGTCATCCCGGCGATTTGGTTTTGGCTGACGGCAGCGGCGTGATTATTATTCCAAAGGAAAAAGAGAGCGAAGTGGTGGCCGCGGCGGAAACGATTTACGCCAAGGAGCAAGAGATGGCGGCGGGCATCCGCAAGGGTTATTCCGGGCTCGAAATGCTCGAGAAGCTCGGCTACGAGCAGATGCTCAATAAGAAATGAGGCTACTGATACTGGAGTGATGGATTAGTGGGAAGGCCGAGGCTGGAAGATTGAGGATTGCCTGTTCTAACGCTGCCACGCGTGAAGATCGATTATGCTAACGCATGAAGAAAATATACTTCTGACGCAGGTTGGCCGGGGCACGCCGTGCGGCGAGCTTTTGCGCCGTTACTGGCATCCGGTTGCGGCGGCGGGTGAATTCACCGATGAAAAGCTGATTCGACGGGTAAAGATTCTCGGCGAAGAGTTGGTGGTTTACCGCGACAAGAAAGGCAACTACGGCTTGGTCGGTGAGCATTGTCCCCATCGTTTAGCTTCGCTCGCTTACGGACGAGTCGACGAAGAGGGGATTCGCTGCCCGTATCACGGCTGGAAATTCGATGGCGCCGGCAAGTGCTTGGAGCAACCGGCCGAGCCCGCCGATAGCACGTTCAAAGATCGCATAAAGCATGTCGCCTATCCGGTCCAATATCTCGGCGGACTGATTTACGCGTACCTCGGTCCCGCTCCCGCGCCGCTACTCCCGCGCTGGGATGTTTTGGTGTGGGAACACGGCCGGCGCTGGATCGTCAAAGAGTCGGTGATCGATTGCAATTGGCTTCAGCCGATGGAAAATTCCGTCGATCCATCCCATTTGTTCTGGCTGCATGGCGACACGGCGCATCTGGCGCCGCGGGTTAAGAAGTATGCCGAGAAGCACGAGTTCATTCGTTTCGAGTACGGCATCAGAAAACGGCGCACGACTTTGCCGCTTTCGTCGGGCGGTAAATCTGAAGTGGATGAACACCCATTGCTATTTCCATCCGTGTTGCGCCACGTCGCGCCATTCGACGAAGGCAAGTCGGTGCGCCACAATTTGCAGATTCGTGTACCGATCGACGATCACCACACGCAGGTTTTCCGCGCTAATTTTGTTCCATCGGAGACCGAGCGCTCGCCCGCCGATGTGCCGGTACCATTCCGATTCACACCGCTTAAAAGCGGACCGCGTGAATACCGCATGGACATGGTCTCGGCGCAGGACTCGATGGCGTGGGAAACCCAAGGGCATCTGACAGACCGCTCCACCGAGCATCTCGGCGTCGGCGATGAAGGAATCATCGAGCTGCGCAAACTTTTGAAAGAGCAGATCGAAAGAGTGCAGCAAGGGTTCGAACCGCTCGGCGTCATCCGCGATCCTTCGCAAAATCGATTGATCGATCTCGGCGTTATCAACGAACGGATTGGCCTTTTCGGTAATGGCGCTCAGCAAAATCGCATCGCTTCATAAATTCCGTCTTCCGTTCCCTCAAAAGTTTCAGAATCATCTCAATCTCCTTGTGTCGGTTGCGCGCGACCTCCTGCCAGGTCATAGGTTCACGATTTGAATCAAAGTAGCGAAGTGGCAAACAGACTGATCGCTATGCTTACCTACACGCCCTTTAACCCGCCCATAATCGTTAACGTATGAATATTTTAGATTTAACATAACATGTTGATTTTAAAAGATTATTCCGCCAAAAACCTTGCGTATTAGAGCCTTGTTCGATTATGATCCGATGCCATGTTGTTGTGTCGGGTTGTGGGCAGTTCCTCGATTGCCAACCAAGCTGAACATGCGCGGTCAGCAGTGATCGCCGCGTTGTTATTCTTGCTGGAAAGTTTAGTTGGTTACGCTGCGATGGCGGCAGTAGCGCCGAAATCGGACTGGCAAGCGGAGTGGGAAAATACTCTCGCTGCCGCGACAAAAGAAGGCCAGGTGACCGTGTATGGTCCGCCTGGGACAAGCTATCAGAATGCCGTTGGTGCGTTTCAGAATGCTTACCCTAAAATTAAGCTGGTCTACATCCCAGGGTCCGGCACCAACAACGCACAGCGTTTGGTGACAGAGCGACGAGCGGGCAAGTATCTGGCGGATTTATTTATCGGCGGATCGGGAACGATTATCGAAGTTTTGTTTGATGGCAATTTGCTTGAACCGTTGCCGTCGTTGCTGCTGTTGCCCGAGGTCAGGGATCAGTCGGTTTGGCTCGGCAAGTCACATACCTACGCTGACGCCAAGGGACAGCATGTTTTCATGATGCAAGGAAACATCAGCACCAACTTGGCGGCGTACAACGCCAAGTTGGTCAAGCCGGAGGGTCTTAAATCCCATCTCGACCTGCTCCATCCCAAGTGGAAAGGCAAGATGGTCGCTTACGACCCACGCGCGCGCGGCCATATTCAATCCGTGCGCGCCCTTTATTATTCGCCCAAGTTGGGTGGCGAATTTTTCCGCCGCTTTTTTGGCGAGATGGATGTCACGCTGAGCCGTGATCAACGCCTGATGATCGATTGGGTTGCGCAGGGAAAATTCCAACTGTCCATTTTTTCGACCAGCACCGATGTCATGGAAGCCAAGAAGCAGGGTCTACCGGTCGATATCATCGACGCGCCCGATGACGAGTCGTACATGTCCGGCGGTTTCGGCCATGTTGGCGTGGTCAACAAAACTCCTCATCCCGCGGCCGCGAGAGTTTTGCTCAATTGGCTGCTCTCGAAAGAAGGCCAGCTGAAGTGGCAAGAAAAGACCGATAACAACTCGCTACGCACGGATATTCCCAAGCACATGTTGTCCGATCCGGGTGCGATTCCCACCGACAAAGGCAAATATGTCAATACCAGCTTACCGCAGTATCAGGATATCGACGCGGCGTTGAAAATCGTCGACGAGGCATTGACCAAAGCGGGTAAGCGATAACCAAGCAATGGCAACGTAGACGGAGGAGAGGGTTATGTTAACCAAAGAAGAAAATGACATGCTCACGAAAGTAGGACCCGGAACGCCGGCGGGCGAGCTGTTGCGCCGTTATTGGCTACCGGTTGGTGTGGCGAGCGAGCTTACAGCGGAGAAGCCGACGCAGACGGTGCGAATATTGGGCGAAACCTTGGTTTTGTTTCGCGATAAAAGCGGCAACGTCGGTCTATTGAACGATCGTTGCCCGCATCGCGGCGCGTCGCTGACCTACGGCCGGGTTGAAACGCGCGGCATCGCTTGCCCGTATCATGGCTGGCTCTATGACACCAAGGGCAACTGTCTCGAAACCCCAGCCGAGCCTTGCGATAGCAAGTTTCACTTGACCGTTAAGCATAAGGCTTATCCAGTGCAAAAGCTGGTTGGCTTGTATTGGGCTTATCTCGGCCCGCTGCCGGCGCCGCTGATGACCAATTTCGATATTTGGTTTCGCATGGACGGCCATCGAAAGATCTTTATTCAACCGCCGCTTGACTGCAACTGGTTCCAGCCGATGGAAAATTCCATGGACCCGGCGCATTTGCAGATTTTACACCAGGAAACGGCCGGCCGCGGCAGGCCGATCCAAGACACGACGCGCGGCTTGACCGACGATGTCCAGGAGTTCGATTTCTACGAAACCTCCTATGGTTTGATGAAGCGGCGCACTTACAAGAACGGCATGATCGACGAGCATCCGGTGATTTTCCCCAATATTCTGCGTCAAGGCAACGTCGGGCAGATCCGCGTGCCGATGGACGACACCCACACGAAAGTTTACTTCGTACGCTTCTTCCCGACCAAAAACGGCGAGATTGTCGAGCACGACGAGCCGCCAGTGGAGTATATCGAGCCATATAAGAATCCGCCCGATGCGCTGCATCCATTCACAAAATTTCGCATGGACGCCGTGCAGGCCCAGGATCATATGGCTTGGGAAACCCAGGGGCCGATCTGCGACCGCACTCAGGAGCGTTTAACCAGTTCCGATCGCGGTGTCATTTTGCTCCGCGAAGTGATGTTTCGTGAAATGAAGAAAGTTCAACAGGGCCAGGATCCCATGGGCGTGATTCGCGACCCGGCGAATAATCCGTTCATCGATACTCATCTGATGGAATCCATAGAACAAGGCAACTACGATCGCGCGCCGCGCGCTGTCAACGAATAGCTGGTCCAGGTTACGCGTTCCAGCGCGTAACCTGGAATTTCAAATTGCCGATTTCGGATCTCAAATGAGTGAAATTTGCGCCTTGGTGGGGATCCTAGTGGCCGCGCCCCACGAATGCCGCCACAACTCGCCGTCGCCCGCCGAAATTTTCTCGTTGTACTTTTGCCACACCTTTCTACTCTCGCTCTTGCCATAACCGGCGAGCGAGATTATGATCCAGTCGCTTTATCGTTCATTCAATCTAAATTTGCATTTAGCAGAGGAATTAATTTATGGCTGATCTTTCCAAACTGCGCGAGCAGGTAGCCCAGTCCTGCCGGATACTCGGCAAATTAAATCTAACTAAAGAGCCAAGCGGCCATGTGAGCGCCCGGCTGCCGGGCGAAGACAGAGTGCTGATCAAAGCGCGCGGGCCAGAGGAATCCGGTTTACGGTTCGTGTCGGCGCGGGACATCATCACCGTCGATTTCAATGGCAAGAAGATCGCCGGTGACGACGGTCTCGACGTACCGCAGGAAGTGTTCATTCACACCTGGCTCTACAAGACCCGGCCGGATGTGCAGTGCGTCGTCCATGTCCACCCGCTGACCGTCGTGCTGTTTACGATTTGCAATAAGCCGATTCAGCCCTTATACGGCGCCTACGATCCATCGGGATTGCGCTTAATCGTCGAGGGTCTAGCGACCTATCCGCGCAGCATCACGGTGTCGAATGAGAAATTGGGCGAAGAGTTTGCCAAGGCGATGGGCGACAAGCCGGCTTGTCTCATGCGCGGCCATGGCATCACCAGCGCCGGCCCCAACGTCGAAGACGCGACCTTGACGGCGATCAAATTAAACGACGCAGCGGTGATCAACTATCAAGCGAGCCTGCTCGGTACGCCGGAGCCGATCCCGCAGGAAGATATCAATATTCTTGTCGGCAAGTCGCGCGGCGATAGTAGCAAGTCGGTGCATGCCGGTTCCAACTGGCGCTACTACTGCAAGCTACTCGATGAAGAATGACAGCTGCCTGTTCAAAACGTTAAATAGTTCAAGCCGTTCAAATTGTTTCGGATTTGAGGTCTAAGTCTTTGACGCCAAGTCGAAGAAAAGCTGTGCGGAATTTCTCTGCGTCGGCAAGAACGCAGATCTTGGTGAATTTCATATTCGATTGTCGATCGAAAGGAAAAGGGAGCATGCCAGACGAATCAGTACCGCCATGCTTCTGCTGCAAGCTGCTGATCATGACGGTGGGTCTGGCAGCTAGCGTGTTTCTTCTATCGTTGTTGCTGATCGCTCCGGGATTGGCGCAAGAGAAGGGTTGGGAGCAAAAATGGGATCAATGGGTCTCGGCGGCAAAAAAGGAAGGAAAAGTGGTTTTCGCGGCGGCGCCGGATCCGCTCATGCGAAAACATATACCGGAAAAATTTACCGCCAGGTTCGGTATCAACGTGGAATATTTAGCCGGCCGTAGCAATGAAATGACGGCGCGCCTGCGCACGGAGCGTCAATCCGGAGTCTTTTCCGTGGACGTAGTTACCGCGGGTGTGCAAACCATGGCGACCTCGCTTTATGCGGAAAAAATGCTCGATCCGCTGAAGCCGCTGCTGATCTTGCCCGAAGTCGTCGACGGTGCGAAATGGAAGAAAGGGCAGCCGTGGTTTATCGATCCCGAAGCACAGTACATCCTGCGCCTATTCAACACCGCCAGTTCGCTCTTCTTCATAAACACTCGGTTTGTCCAGCCGGCCGAGATGAAGTCCGTCAAAGATCTGTTAGAGCCAAAATGGAAGGGCAAGATCTCCGTATTCGATCCCACCGATCCCGGTACCGGCAGCAATACGGCCGCGGCACTTTATGTCCAGTTTGGCGAGCCATTTTTGAGAGCACTCTTTATCGACCAGAAGCCAGTCTTCAGCCGCGACAAGCGCCAGATGGAGGATTGGCTTGCCAGAGGGACTTACCCGATTTCATTCGGCGCGCGCGGAGAAGAAGTGGACCGACTGCAAAAGGAGGGCTTTCCGATCGTCAAAGCGGCTCCCGCAGATGTGATGGAGGTGGTCTCAGCGGCTTCGGGTTTGCTCGCGAGCATCAATCGCGCGCCCCATCCTAACGCCGCGCGGGTTTTTCTCAACTGGCTGGCTTCGAAAGAGGGCGCCGAAGTGTTTTCCCGGGCGCAATTGCACGCAACGACTCGTACCGACGTGGATGAGTCATTTTTGCCGGCCGATATCGTGCCCCAGCGTGGGGTAAAATACTTCGACAGCTACGATTGGGAATTTACTCTTTCGACGAAAGAGAAGGTGAGAAACCTTCTGGCAAAATTATTGAAGCGACAGTGATGCAACGGTTTGATTGCAATGATACCCTCCGCTGCCGGAAGCAGGCATCGGGAGAACCCGGATTATCCGCGGTAATACTTCGATCGAGGTGCAACCCTTCCGGAACGAAGGCGTGCCGTTCAAGTTTGCAGATCGCAAATCTCAAATTTCAGATATGAAATCTGAAACCTACGAAGTGACATTCCGAGCGTCAGCGAGGATACAGGGTTACACCTCGATCGACACGTTGTCACGGTTTATCCTCTTGGTATGAATAATCCCGGCTAGCAATTCCTTCTTATGGCGCAAACAGTTCTTGAATTTCGCGCGGTGGTCAAGCGCTTTCAGTCCGTCAACGCCGTCGACGGCATCAGTTTTTCGCTGCAAGCGGGCGAGATCTTTACTCTGCTCGGACCGTCCGGGTGTGGTAAGACGACCACGCTGAGATTGGTCGCCGGCTTGGAAGAGCCGGATGGGGGCGAGGTGCTAATCAACAACGTCACAGTGGCGGCACCCGCACGGGGACTGTTCGCACCGCCGGAAAAACGCCAACTCGGCATGGTGTTTCAATCTTACGCGATCTGGCCGCATCTTTCGGTTTTCGAAAACGTCGCTTTCCCGTTGCGTGTGCGCAAGGAAACTAACGATGCGGTGCGCCAACGGGTGCTGCAGGCGCTCGATGTCGTTGGTCTCGCCGGCCTGGCCGAGCGCGGCGCGACGCAACTTTCGGGCGGCCAACAGCAGCGCGTCGCGTTGGCGCGCTCGCTGGTCTACGAGCCGGCGATCTTACTGCTCGACGAGCCGCTGTCTAATCTCGACGCCAAGCTGCGCGAGCAGATGCGTGTCGAAATCCGCGCCTTGCAGAGAAAGCTAAATTTGACCGTACTCTACGTGACCCATGATCAAGCCGAAGCAATGACGTTATCGGATCGGATCGCAGTAGTTAACCATGGCCGTTTCGAGCAGGTCGGCGCGCCGGAAGACGTCTACGAGAATCCGGCCACGCCGTTCGTCGCCGAATTCCTAGGGCGCACGGTTAGTTTCGAGGGCCAGATTGCCAAGAATTCTACCGGCTGTTGGATCGAGCTCGCCGACGGCGCCGGGCGTTGCGCGCTAACCAGCGCATCGGCTGATGGGTTGACGGACGGTGCCGCAGCGAGAATCATCACCCGGCCGGAGGATGTCGAGATTTGCTCGGACCATGGGCAACAACCACATCGTTTACCGGCGACCATCGAACAGGTAGCCTATCTCGGCGATCGTTTTGAGTATCATGTCAAAGCCGCCGGTAAATCGTTCGTTCTGTTGGCTTCAAAAAAACAGCGCTTCTCGGCCGGCGAGGCGGTCCAGCTCGCGCTCGATCCCGCCCGACTCAACGTTCGCCTCGTCTAATTTCCCATGAAAGCTTCCACCGACATACTACTACCGACGACCAACCGTTTTCGTCTGCGGCCGATTCGCGTCGCCGAGTTTTCGTTCCTGATCTTTCTCGTAGTCGTGATGGGTTTGCCGTTGCTGTTTTTGCTTTCCGGCAGTTTTAATCTCGCCGCGCCGGGCAAGGCGGCGGTCTATGGGATCGACAACTGGATCAAAGCGTTCACCGACGCCGGCACGTTGAGCGCGCTGGGGATGAGTTTTCTGCTCTCCGTCGTGCGGCTCATCCCCGCGATGATTCTTTCGGTGCTGTTCGCCTGGCTGATCGCGCGCACCGACATGCCCGGTGGAAAGTTCGTCGAATCGATCTGCTGGATTGCCTATTTCGTTCCCGATTTTCCATTGGTTCTCGCGTGGATTCTTTTGCTCGATCCGAACTTTGGATTTCTCAACACGCTGGCGAACAGTCTGCCCTTTGTCGACGGCGCGCTGTTTAATCCGTATAGCTTCTGGGGCATCGTCTGGGTGCATACCTCCACCGGCGGGATTTGGTTCAAGGTCATGCTACTGGTGCCGGTGTTTCGCCGTTTGGGCGCGACGTTGGAAGAAGCCGCCCGGGTGGCCGGAGCCAATACGGCGACGATGCTTTGGCGCATCACCCTTCCGGTATTGGCGCCAATGATTCTCGCCGTATCGGTGCTGAGCTTCATCCGTGGCTTGCAATCGTTTAACACCGAGCTTTTGCTCGGCACGCCGTCGGGCATCTATGTTTACTCAACCAAGATTTACGATTTTCTCCATCGCGAGCCGCGCGCCTACGGGGAAGCGACGGCGTTGGGCTCGGTATTTTTGTTCGTGCTCGCGATCCTGCTGTTTTTCTACTGGAAGTATCTCAGCGGCAACAAGAAATTCACCGTCGTGACCGGTCAAGGTTATTCGACGCTGCGCGTCAAGCTTGGCAAGTGGCGCTACATCGCATTTTCCGGTTGTCTGCTCTATGTCGTGGTCATGATGATTTTGCCGCTTACGTTTTTGGTGATCGGCTCGTTCATGCGACGTTACGGGTTTTTCAACATATCGTCTCCATTTACTTTCAACCACTGGTACAACATGCTTGCCGACCCGATCTTTTTGGTCGCTTTGAAAAATAGCTTGATCATCGCCAGCGTCACCGCCGTGGGCGGCATCTTGCTTTATTCCGCGCTCGCCTATTTGCTCGTGTCGCGGCGGAGCAAGTGCGCGCCACTGCTCGAGAGTCTTTGCTGGATTCCCCATGTACTGCCGGGGATTTTGCTCAGTCTGAGCGTGCTCTGGTTATTCCTCGCCACGCCGTTGCGCTTTTTTCTTTACGGCACGGTCTGGGGCATCGCTTTCGCCCTGATCCTCGCCGACAGCCCGGTGACGACTCAGGCATTCAAAGCAGGGTTGCTGCAACTGGGCGGCGACTTGGAAGAATCGGCGCGGGTAAGCGGCGCCGGTTGGACGTACACTTACCGGCGGATACTCTTGCCGCTGTTGGCGCCCATCGCAGCGGCGGTGGGCTTGATGAATTTCGGCAGCGCCTTGACCAGCATCAGCACTCCCGTGCTACTCTACAGCCATGATTCGCGGCCGCTGGCGATTTTGTTGCTGGAGTATAGTTTCACCGGCGAGCTTGAACGAGCCGCGGCGTTGGGATTGCTGATCACATTGATCATCGGCGCAATGATGCTGATCGGCAGAAAACTCGGACTGCAATTGTCGGGGAGCGATTAATGCGGGATGCCATAATGACTGTGCGGAGGATAATTCAGATGGAACGAATACTGCTGTTCGTGCTCGTTTTCGGTACCATCAACACCACCTGGGCGCAAACCAAGGCGAGTGACAAAGAGTGGGCGGCGATAGTCGAGGCGGCGAAGAAGGAAGGCAAAGTGGTGGTCGCTGGGTCACCCGATCCGGTGATGCGTAATGACGTCATTCCAAAATTCACCGCGCGCTTTGGTATTCCCATCGAGTTCATCGCCGGCCGATCGAGCCAGATCGTTTCGCGGGTCGAGACCGAGCGGGCTTCGGGCATCTTCAGCATCGACCTTTATCTCGCCGGGCCCGACACCTCGGCTAACGAGCTTTACAACGACAAGATGATCGATCCGCTCAAGCCGTTGCTCGTCATGCCCGAAGTCGTGGATGGCACAAAGTGGAAGAGCGGCAAAGTCTGGTTCGCCGATCCGCAAGAACAGTTCGTCGTGCGCGCCTTCAGCAGCATCGCGTCGCTGTTTTTTATCAACACGGAGCAGGTAAAGCCCGAAGAGATGCGCCATATCAAAGACCTGGTCAATCCCAAATGGCGCGGCAGAATTTCCGCCGAGGATCCGACCACCACGGGCGCCGGCGCCAATATGGCGGCGCGGCTGTATGTGCAAATTGGCGAGGAGTTCGTCAAGAATCTCTACATCGAGCAAAAGGTCGTGCGCACCCGTGAGCGGCGACAGATGTCTGACTGGTTGGCACGCGGCACGCAGCCGATCTGCCTCAACTGCCGCGAGGACGATGTCCGGCCCCTGATCAAGGATGGTTTCAAGATTCTCGAAATCTTCGAGCTGAACGGCATACCCGGGACGATCAACGGCTCGCCATGGATGCTCACCCTGGCCAACAAGTCGCCGCACCCGAAGGCGGCGCAGGTGTTCGCCAACTGGATTCTCTCCAAGGAGGGTCTGGAAAGCTACGCCAAGGGTTACGGCTCGGCGACTTTGCGCACCGACATCGACGAATCGTATCTCAATCCGGGCAATCTGCCGAAGAAGGGCGTCAAGTATTTCGACGATACCGATTGGAAATGGATCGTCGGCGGGCGCCATGAGAACCGCGAGAAAGTGTGGAAGATATTAAAGGCGCGCTGAGCGCGCCGTTCAATTCGTTCAAACCGTTCAAAACGTTCCAGTCGTTCAAAATATCTCGGAAGCGATCTAGACCGGACCTTTCCGGCGCTTCAACGGTTTGAACTACTTGAATCTAATAATTCCCCGCAGCTTGCTGCGGGCACCCGATTGATGGGGAATCCAAAGGGGGCGAGCATCCCCTTGGGTCGCGTGCGGGGTTAATACCCCGTACGCGAAATGCTCCGTTTATCGTTTTGAACAATCGATCTCAAAGGCAAGAAAGGTAGGAAACATCATGGCGAAGAAAATTAAAATTCATTATCGGGCGCCGAGTCATGTGCCGCTGTGGAAGGTGATGGAGCATGGCGGCTTTCTCGCGAAGCATGGACTGGAAATGGACATGGGTTCGCTCGAAGGGCAGCGCAAGCGCGCTACCGAGGGCTTGAAGGCGGGCACCCTCGATGTGGTGTCGGGCAATCATCACAATTTATACGCGTTCAAAGCGCTGCACGGCGATCCTTATGTCCATATCGCCCAGAGCAACAATTCTTGGCGAGAAAATTTTCTGGTGTGCGGCAAAGAGGTCGACGGTGTGAAAGATCTCAAGGGCAAAAAAGTCGCGATGGACGACTACGACGGCCACACTGGACTAAACGTCTGGCTCTATTTGAGACTCAACGGTCTCGAAGAAGGGCGCGATGTCGAACTGGTTACCGATCCGGTCAAAGGCGCGGAACGGGCGAAAGGCGTGATGGAAGGCAAGTACGACGCGACGTTCATCCGCGCGGTCGACCGGCTACGCGCGCTCAAGTTCGGCGCCAAGATCGTCGAAGTGGCGCCGATGGCGATGATCGAAGGCGTAACCCTGACGACGACCACCACCTATGTGAAAAATCATGAAGAGGAATGCCGGGCGCTGATCATGGCGATGATCGACGGCACCCATTTCTTCAAGACCAACAAAGCCGACACCCTGAAGATCGTCAAGGAGCACTGCTCGGAGTTGCTCAAGATGCGCAGCGACGAAGAGTGGGATTGTTTTTACGAGAATCAAGTGACGTCGCTGGAAAGCGCGCCCTATCCTTCCCTCGAAGCGATTCAGAACGTCTTCGCGCTCGCGGTCAAGCGTGATCCGGAGATCAAGGAATACAATCCGCTGGCGCTTTGGGACCTGCACTACGTCAAAGAGATTGACGACAGTGGTTATATTCGGAAGCTTTACGCTTAGGCGGTGCAGCACGGCGCGATAAACTGGTTTGACGCGGCCACGGGGACTGGAGAGCTTTCCTCCCAGTCCCCGTTTTTTTGAAATCTTCTTCCATGCGGCGATTCCTGGGCCCGATTTGCACAGTCATCCTTATGGGGTTTCCAAAGGCGGCGATAGCATCCCCTTTGCGATAGTTAAATCAACGACTGGGCTAAATCCCGCCCGCGAAGTGATGACGTTTGTTGCGCGATCCGACGGTTCTCTGGACCCATGGGTCGAGACGCGATATGGAATAGTCGAGCACGCTACCGGGCTGTTGCGTGGGGTTCAACCAGGAGGCTAGATGAGCAGTATTGCCGAACCGATTAACCTTTTCGACTTCGAGGCGGTGGCCAAGGAACGTTTGCCTAAAGAAGAATACGACTATATCGCCGGCGGCGCGACCGATGAGATTAGCGTCGACCGTAATCGGCGCGCTTACGCGACCTGGGCGTTTCGGCCGCGCGTGTTGCGCGACGTGAGCGCGCTCGATCTATCCACCGACGTGCTCGGCACGCAAGTGAAATTGCCGGTGCTGATCGCGCCCTGTGGTGGGCACAAGCGGGCGCACCCGGAAGGCGAACTGGCAACCTACCGGGCCGCGACGGCATGCGGCACGATCCTCGCTGTGAGCGCCAATTCCAACACGTCATTCGAAGCACTGGCCAACTCGGTTCCGGGACATCTCTGGGTGCAGATGTATCCGTTCCGCGATAAGGAGTTGACCAAGAACTGGCTCAAGCGCGCCAAGGAAAATGGTTACAAAGCCGTCATTGTCACGTTGGATTCGCAGTGGCCGCCAAAACGTGAGCGCAATATCCGCAACAAATATCGCCGCACCCGCGGCGTCAATTACGCCGAGAGCAGCGAGCATCCCGACGCGCCGCGGCCAGCCGGCAGCGGCGCCGGCTCCGATCCGGCGGCGACGTGGAAAGATTTGGAATGGATCAGAGCCGCCGCCGATTTGCCAGTCGTCGCCAAGGGAATCATGACCGGCGAAGATGTCGAGCTGTGCGCCGACGTCGGCGCCGCTGGCGTGATCGTTTCCAATCATGGCGGGCGCCATCTGGACAATACTTTAGCGACCGTGGAGGTGCTCTCCGAGGCGGTCGCTGCCGCGAAGGGCAAGATGGAAATCTATCTCGACGGCGGCGTTCGCCGCGGCGCTGACGTGGTGAAAGCGATCGCCCTGGGCGCCAAAGCGGTTTTCATTGGCCGGCCGTTGTTTTGGGGATTGGCGGTCGACGGTGAAAAGGGTGTCGTGCGCGTTTTGAACATTCTCCGGGAAGAGATGGAAATCACCATGGCGAAGTGCGGCCGGCCAACGATTGCCAGTATCGATGCGACGACGATCGTCAAAGCGCCGCCGTTGTGAAGAATCGTGATCGTGTTCGTGCTCGGAGCACGGGAATTGTCGCTCAATAACATTGGAGGACTAGCGCATGCGTTTTGGCACTTTTAGTTACAACCAAGCACGTCCGTGGGTGACGGAGCGGCAAGCTTTCGAAGAGTTGCTCGAGCAGATCGAGCTCACCGAGCGTCTCGGCTTCGACGAAGCCTGGTTCGCCGAGCATCACCATTCCGATTACGGCATGCTGGCCTCGCCCAATCTCATTACTGCCGCGTTGGCGCGCCAGACAAAACGGCTGCGGCTCGGCAACCTGGTCAATGCCCTGCCGCTTTATGATCCGATGCGGCTCGCCGAAGAGTGCGCCATGTTGGATATACTCACCGGCGGGCGGCTCAATGTCGGTCTCGGCCGCGGCGTGCCGAAAGACGACATGAAGCATCGGCTCGATCGCGACACGGCGCAGGCGCGCTTCGAAGAGGGCATCGAAATTCTCATGCGCGCGTGGACCGGCGAGACTTTCAGTTACTCCGGCAAAGCTTGGGGCTATGAAGAAATTTCCTGTCGGCCGCAGCCGTTGCAAAAACCCCATCCGCCGATCTATTACGGCGCGACCGCGCCGGATAGCGCGGCGATGGTGGCGCGCAAGGGTTGGAATCTGGCGCTGTCGCGCCAGCCGCTTGCCAACTGCGCCCAGGCGATTTCTCGTTATCGCGCCGAGCGCGTGAAGCATTCCAATCTCTCAGGCAACGGCGATGCGATCATGGTGCGCGATATTTACGTCGCTGACACCGACGAGCAAGCATGGCAGGAAGCCGTGCCGGAGCTCACGCGCTTTTGGCAATTGGCTGCCGAGAACTTTTGGCGCGGCGATGGGCTCTCGGGCGACGACTTGGTGAGATTTACCGAGCGTTACGTATACTATCCCGGCGGTCTCACGGTGAAGCGCTTGGACGAGTGGGGCACGTCGTTGATCGGTAGTCCGGATACTGTCGTCAAGAAAGCGCGCGCGATGATCGAGACGGCGAAGCCCGACAGCCTGGTCGGTATGTTTTCCTTCGGCGGCTTAAAGCACGAACAAGTGATGCATTCCCTTGAACTGTTCGGCAGCAAAGTTATACCGGCGCTGGGCGCGTGAGAAGAATCGGATTCGGAGGGTTAACCTCATCCTTCGACAGGCTCAGGACAATCGGGGACGCAAAGGGCGCAAAAAGGAAAGATTCACCGCAGAGGCGCTGAGTTCACAGAGTTGTTAATGTATTTTTCTTCTCTGTGCCCTCTGCGTCTCCGAGGTGAGAACAAGTTCGTTCTACCAGGTCATTCGCGGGAGGTCGACAAAATGCCAACCATCGACTCCGATGCTCATGTGGTTGAGTCGGAACATACTTGGGATTTCATGGAGGCCGCGGATCAGAAGTATCGGCCGGTGATCGTCAAGCCGCGCGGCGACAGTAGCGCGGAGTATTGGTTCATCGACGGCAAGATTCGCGGTTTGGTGCGCGCGGTGATGACGGCGAAGGAGATGGACGAGGTCGCCGATCGTACCGGCAGAGTCATGAACACGCCGCGGGAGACCCGCGAGATGGAAAACGTCGGCGCGCGGTTGAACCATATGGATCAACTTGGCATCGACATTCAAGTGCTCTATCCGACTATGTTCATCGAACAGATCAGCGACAAGCCGGCTTGGGAGATCGCTATCTGTAAAGGCTACAACCGCTGGCTTGCCGACATTCACCGCCAAGGCAATGGCCGACTGCGTTGGATTTGCGTGCTGCCGTTGCTCGACATCAGTGCGTCGGTAGAGGAACTAAAGTTCTGCCAACAACACGGCGCCTGCGGCGTCTTCATGCGCGGCATCGAAGGGCAGCGCATGATCACCGATCCCTATTTCTACCCGCTTTACCAAGAGATGAGCCGGCTCAACTTGGCCGTGGGTGTGCACGTGGGCAACGGCAGCCCGCAAAACCTCGACCTGGTGTCGCAGTACAACGGCGGCGGCAGTTTCTGGAAGTTTCGTCTGCCGGTAATCGGCGCGTTTCATTCGGTGATCATGAGCGAGGTGCCGCGGCTATTTCCCGAACTGCGGTTTCATTGGGCCGAAGCGGCGGCACAGTGGGTTCCCTACGTCGTAAAGGATTTACAGCGGCGCTGGGCGACGCAGAAAAAAAATCTGCCGGATAATCCACTCAAAGCCTATCGGCAGTATGTTTCCTGTCAGACCGACGACGACGTCGACTACGTGCTGCGCTACGCCGGGGAAGAGAACATCACCATCGGCACCGACTACGGCCACAACGATCAATCCACCGAAGTCGAGGCGTTGCGCAATTTAAAAAATCTCGGCACGATCAGCGAAGCGCAGTACGGCAAGATCACTTACGACAATCCGAAGGCGCTGTTCGCCCTTTGATTTGAACTTGTTCCGCGTCGGGCAAGCATTTTTTTCACCATGAAGGCACGAAGGACACGAAGGGTTCGGAAAATTTAAACTCCGAACTTCGTCTCCTTTGTGGTGAACGGTCTTTCTCCTCCGTCTGCTCTACAGCCCCGTCGTGCTTGCTGGCGGTTTTCTGTGATGCGTCGCCTGCTCGTAGGCGTAGGCGAACTTGATCAAGTTGCCGTCGTCGTAGGGCCGGCCGATGAAACAGACGCCGGCCGGCAAGTTGTCCCGCGTGAAGCCCGCCGGCACGACGATCGTCGGCACGTAAACTAGAAACGTATTGAGATTAGGCGCGCCTTTTTGGTCGGTGAAGGGCGGCGCGATGCCGTCTTTTATTAATGTCGGCTGATGTTCGACCGCTTTGTGCACGATGGCGTCGAGCTTGTGATCGGCCATGACCTTTAAAAAGTTCGTCATCAGTTGGTCTTGGGCTCTCAGACTTTCGTAGTGTTTGGCTGCGTCGGGATTTCTCTTGAAGCGGTCTTGCGAGCGTTTGACCACTTTGGCGAAGTCGGGATGGGCGATCGCTTCCTGCGGTGTCTTGAACGGCGCTTTGGCGCTGCGGCCGTAGTAATTTTTGAACGACTCGTCGGTATCGCCCGGCGCGCCGGCACGTTTGGCGAGCAGTTCTTTGATATTAGGAACCACCACCGGGTCGACGATCTCTGCGCCCGCGGCTATGAGTTCGCCTACGGCATTGTCAAAAACTTCCTGGACCTTTTTGTAATCTTCCGAGTCCGGTTCGCTATTGAGACCGATGGATTCGCGCAGAATGCCGAGGCGCGCGCCTTTGAGACCGTTTTTGTCTAAGAATTTCGTGAAAGTGTCGGGGATATGGCCGACACCGCGCGCTGTGATCGGATCTTCGGGATCATAGCCGGCCATAACGTCGAGCAACGTCGATAGATCTTTCACCGTGCGCGCCATGGGGCCGAGGGAACCAAAAACCTCCGGCCAGCAGCCGTACACGCCGCCGCGGCTAACCAAGCCTGCCGACGGGCGCATGCCAGTGATGCAGTTCCACGTCGATGGGCGGCGAATCGATGCAAGTCCTTCTTGGCCGACCGCCACGGTTGAAAAATTCGCCGACACTGATGCAGCGGAACCACCAGAGGAGCCGCCGACGGTGCGCGCGGTGTCGTAGGGATTGCGCGTCGAGCCAAACAACGAGCCGTGGGTATCGCCGCCGCCGAGCTCGCCGAGAGTTGCTTTGCCCAAAATCACCGCGCCGGCTTGGCGCAATTTCTCAGCGACGAATGAATCACGATCGGGAAAATAATCTTTGAACAGCAATGAACCCAGCGTCGTCGGCATGCCTTTGACGTCCGCCTGATCTTTGACGATCACCGGGATGCCGTGCAGCGGTCCGACGGGACCAGAATTTTTATATAGCGCGTCGAGCCGGTCGGCTTCTTTGAGCGCGTCGGCATTGACCGTGATCAGCGCATTGATATTCGGCCCTTTTTTGTCGAACGCATCGATGCGGTCCAGATACAGCTGCACGACTTGGCGGCAGGTGAGCTGGCTGGCTTTGTAACCGGCGTGAATATCGTCAATGGTCGCTTCAACTATGTTGAAATTGCTTTGAGCCATGGGCGTGTCTCCTTATTAATGCCTTAGATATTTTAATGCCGCGAAATTGTCCAGACGTAAATTCCGTCAGGGGTAAGGTGTGAAGCTCGGAGATAATTGATATAAGGTTAATTTCGGAGGTGAGATCGACGATGGCAGTGATTTCACAACGGGTCGCGGGGTTCGGCACGACGGTATTTGTCGAGATCAATAACCTAGCCCGGCAGCATAACGCGGTGAATCTGGGACAGGGCGCGCCGGATTTCGACGGGCCGCCGCAAGTTCTCGCCGCAGCGGTGGAAGCAGTGAACAGCGAGCTAAATCAATACGCGCCCGGGATCGGTATGCCGGCCGTGCGCGCAGCGATCGCTGATCATGCGAATCGTTTCTACGGCCAGAAACTAGATCCTGATGCCGAGGTGCTGGTGACCACCGGTGCGACTGAAGGCGTCTTCGCGGCAGTTCTCGGACTCACCGATCCCGGCGATGAAGCGATCGTCTTCGAGCCGGTGTACGACACCTATGTGCCGAACCTGGTGATGGCCGGGGTGACACCGCGTTATGTGCCGCTGCGCGGCGATAATTGGGCATTCGATCCCGACGAATTAGCAAAAGCGTTCAACTCGCGCACGCGAGCGATTATTATCAATACGCCGCATAATCCCACCGGCAAGGTTTTCTCCCGCGACGAGCTGCGTGCGATCGCCGAACTCTGCCAAAAGCATGATGTTGTCGCGATTACCGACGAAGTTTACGAGCATATTCTCTACGATGACGCGCTGCATACGCGCCTAGCGACATTGCCGGGCATGCACGAGCGCACGCTGACAATCAGTAGTTTGGGGAAAACCTTCAGCGTCACCGGTTGGAAAATAGGCTGGGCAATTGGCCCTGCGCCGTTGGTGAACGCGGTGAACCAAGCGCATCAGTTTATCACCTATGCCGTTGCCTCGCCGTTGCAAGCCGCCGCTGCGGCCGCGCTCAGTTTGCCCTTCGCCTTCTTCGAGAATCTACAGGCAAGTTACCAATCACGACGCGACCGCATGGTCGATGTATTACAAAAGGCCGGGTTCAAAGTTTTCAAACCAGCTGGCAGCTTCTTTGTCATGGTCGATTGGCGCGGCGTCGCGCCGGCTCATGTTCAGGACGACATGCAGTTCACCCAGTGGTTGATTCGCGAAATCGGTGTCGCTTGCATTCCCGCCAGTCCATTCTATCAGGAAAGCGATAAGCACTTGGGCAAGCACTTCGCTCGCTTCGCGGTGTGCAAAAAGGATGAGACGCTGGCAGCAGCGGCGGACCGACTGCTACGGCTTGACATGCGCTGAGAGATGGAACATTTCACTACCCGCTGGCTTGGATTTGGTCCACCATCGGCTTCTTCGATTTCTAAGAATGACTAGCCGCTAATATCCCACGCGCTCGATCACCGGTTGCAAGATCTCAAGATTCCGTTTGACCTCATCGGTCTGGGATACTTCGAGCCAGGCTTCTTCGACCAATTCTTTGCGCAGTACCTGATCGACATCGGCTTGGCCGACGGTGGGCGGTAACGCGCCGCCAGATTTATGCTCTTCCAGGATGCGCAGGATACCTTGGCTGCTCACCTGGCCGTCGAGGGGAAAAAAATGATCGTCCATCAGCATCATCGGAAACAGATCGCGGGTGCGCTCGGCCTCGTCGGGATTGTTCACGCGTAGTTTGGCTTCGACGAAGCGGAAGAAGGGAAAATTTTCCTTGATGCGCATGAACTGATAGGCCCGGATCGAGGCTTTCCAGTAGCGTTTGATCAGCTCGGGGTTGCGCTCGATGAACGACTTGCGCGCCACGGTCACTCGATCCGGCCGGCCGTGCGGTTTGTTGTCTTCGACGAAATCGTAGAGCTTATTGAAGCCGCGTTCTAGCAACTGCGGCACGAAGGGATTTTGCACGATGGCGGCGTCGGTTTCGCCGGCGAGCAACGGCTTCCACGCTTCGCGCAAGGAGCCGTACTTGTAACCGATCTTCCAGTCGATGTCACGGTCGGGGTCGATACCGGCGTTGCGAAACTGCTGCTCGTACCACATCGTGGCGATGCCGCCTTTGTACCAGTCGCCGATGCGTTTGTTTTTCAGTTCGGCGATCGACTTGAGCCCAGGCGCCGCGACTAGCGTGCCGCGAAACTGGCTGCGCCAGCCGCCGATGATGCGCACTTCGTCATTTCCGAGCACGCGTTCGGCGAAGGGCGTGCGCACGTGAACGTCGGGAATGATGTCGATGCCAAATGCCACCATGTCGCGCACGACGTTGCCAACCTCGTCGTAGCGTTCGCCGCCGGGGCGGCTCGACGAGATCGCTTTGGGGTTGATCTTGGCGTGGACAATTTCCGCGTCGATGCCTTCTTGAGCGAAGAAGCCGGCTTCGAGCGCCAAGGCGGCGTGTTGAACATGAAAAGCATGCCAGCAGGCGTTACCGATGCGTAGTTTCAATGCTTACCTCCCGATAAATTGACCGCGATTGTGTTTCACCATCGTCCCACGGCAACACCTTATCCAAAAAGTGTTGCACTTCGTTTGTGAATTTAGGGAATCCAGGCGCCCCCTCAACTTAGATTCCGGGTGTCGCCTCCTCGCGAAAGCGCGGATCACGCCAGCTCGCCCGGAATGACGGATCAGTTCTCCAACAACTTCTTCATGCGCTCGACCACCGCGGGCGGCTGCGCGATCACTTCCTTGGCCAGGGATTCAAGCTCCTCGCCGGTCGACGGCGCGAGATCGAGCAAGCGTTTTTTCGCTTCGGCGATGAGTTCCGGATCGGCCATCGCTTTGTTGAACGCCGTGCGCAACGCTTTGGCCCGACTCGCCGGCACGGCGGGCGGCGCGACCATCGGCCAACCGAATTCGCCAGGGCTCAAAAGCACCGTGGCGAGGCGCTTGCCGTCCTCCGGCGTTTTAAATTCGTCCATCAATTCATACACCGTCGGCACATCGGGCAGCTTGGCGTCCCGCTTGCGGCCCGTTTGCACCAACACGCGCGCCGCTCCGGTGCGGCGCCAATCTTTGAAGGCGCCGAAGCCGGTGTAGCCGGCCACACTGGTGGCGCGGCACTGCGTCTCGCCGCGCTGCACCGCCAAATCCATCTCGGCACCGCTGTTGTAGCCGGTGACGGTTTGAAATTTCGCGCCAAAAAGTTCGTTCATTAGTTTCGGGATGTAGTAACCGGTGGACGTAGTTCCCGAAGCGCCGCACTTGACCGCTTCCGAGGAATTAACGACATCGCGGATGCTTTTGTAAGGCGTCTGGCCGCCGACGAAGAGCACTTCATTGCCTTCGACCGGAGTGCCGATCCAGGTGAATTTTTTGAAATCGAACTGCACTTCCTTGCGGCCGACCAGCTGGTCGAAGTAGAGCGCCCGGGAAACCACGCCAACGGTCAAACCGTCGCCCTTGGCGATACTGAATAGATAGTTTCCTAGAATCAGGGAGCTGGCGCCGCCGCGATTCTCGACGATCGTGCTTGGATGACCCGGCAGGTATTTCGGCAGAAAGCGCGCGATCAAGCGCGTCATCTGATCCTGAGTGTTGCCGGGGCCGCTGCCGACGATGACTCGTAGGGTTTTGCCTTGGTAAAACGGTTCCTGAGCTAGCGAGTTGGCGTGCCATAGGACGCCGATTGCCAGTGCGAAAAATATTCTCATGCCTGCCTCTCTGGTCGACGTGATGACGAACTTGCTTAACTTACCCATGGTTGGGCTTGCTTGCAATCGCCCCGGGCAGTTGTGGTCGGGATAAGAATGGTTTATGCAACGCCCGAAGAGAGTCCGCATTCAGAACGGCGACTCGAGTAAGAAAAGGTTTCGCTGAGCAGAAAGAGAGCAGCGAAACTTCGGAGGTAAATATGGCGGAGAAGAACGAAGAACATCGCGAGCATTGGTTCCGGGAAGGTTTTTACGGTGACGGTGTGAACGTCATTCGGCCATAAGCGAGAGCGCGACTATTGATTATTCTCTTGCTTATGAAGGCGAAACGATCCTGCTGGTAAAGTCTTTCGACGGGATCACGCGCTATGTGAAGCCGTACAACATACTTGCCGCGGTTGCTCTTGCCGGCGGCAACAAGCCCGTTTGGAAAATAAACCTAAAAGACATTCCGCCTAACGAAGCCGGCCACCCGACCCAGTTCGCCGCTTCGCCGCACAGCGAGGAATTGCTCTATACCTTGAGCGCGCGTCATCGGCGCCGCCCGCCCATTCATTACAACGCCGATTATGATGAAATGATTCTCTACTTCTCCGGTCCCGGCGGGTGGCGTAGCGTTACCGAACCGGGCACGTTGACTTGGGTGCCAAAAGGCGTCGCCCATCATGGTCCGACCGAAGATGTGCCGGAGGGTTACTATAGGTGGATGCTCGAATCGCGCGCCACGTTGCGTCTCACGGAAGCGGGGCTCAAAGTCGCCCAACTGATGGAGACCGATTTCTATGGTCCGCACCCGTTGGGCGCGGCGAGATCTCGTTAGCGATCCAAAGGACACTACAAGAAAAGAGTATCAACCACAAAGAGCCTAGTGTACTGTCCCATAGTTCCGGTGATTTATAACTACGATGAGAGTTGTCTTACACGACATGAGAATAGGGCTTACCATCATATTCTTCGAGGGAAAACGAGCGGTGATGCGAACATGGACTTACGGCAAATGTAAAGAAGTGTTAGGGACACTACACTAGCGCGGCAAAGCCGCAACCAAAATGAAAAAAGTCGGATTCACCACAAGAGGGCACGAAGAGCACGAAGCACGGAGATTTGGTCATCCGCACCCCTCGTGACCTTCGTGGTGCACGAAACAAAGTGAACGTGACACATTAGCCGCACAAAAGCCTGAAGAACCAAAATCAGATAGTCGGCTAATGGGCGAAACACTCAACGCGCGGCCGGCAGATTCAATCAGGCGCGCGTCAGCTGACGAAACTTGAGGCGATGCGGTCGCTCGGCTTCGGCGCCGAGGCGAGCCTTTCGATCGGCCTCGTAATCAGAATAATTACCGTCGAAGTAGACGACTTTGCTGTCGCCCTCGAAGGCGAGGATGTAAGTGGCGATGCGGTCGAGGAACCAGCGGTCATGGGAGATCACCACGGCGCAGCCGGCGAAGTTCTCCAACGCTTCTTCCAGCGCGCGCAGCGTGTTGACGTCCAGGTCGTTGGTCGGTTCGTCGAGCAACAAAACGTTGGCGCCTTCTTTCAACATTTTCGCGAGATGCACGCGGTTGCGCTCGCCGCCGGATAACGCGCCGACTTTTTTCTGCTGATCCGTGCCGGAAAAATTGAAGCGCGCCACGTAGGCGCGCGAGTTGACTTCGCGAGTACCGATTTTCAGTGAATCCGCACCGCCAGAGATTTCTTGCCAAATCGATTTTTCTGGATCGAGTGTGCGGCTTTGATCGACGTAGGCCAGTGTTACTGTTTCACCGATGCGAATTGTGCCGCTGTCGGGTTTCTCCTGCCCGGTGATCATGCGGAACAGCGTCGTCTTGCCGGCGCCGTTGGGACCGATGACGCCGACGATGCCGCCGGGAGGTAGCTTGAAAGTCATGTCCTCGACCAGCACGCGGTCGCCGTAGGCTTTGCTGACGCCTTCGGCTTCGATGACGACATTTCCCAAACGCGGTCCGAGTGGAATCGGGATTTCTAGATCGTCGCGCCGCTTTTGCGACTCCTGATCGAGGAGCGCTTCGTAGGCGGTGATGCGCGCCTTGCCCTTGGCTTGGCGCGCTTTCGCCGACATGCGAATCCATTCCAGTTCGCGCTGCAAAGTCTTTTGCCGCTCGCTTTCGGACTTTTCCTGTTGACGCAGCCGTTCCTGTTTCTGTTCCAGCCACGAGGTGTAGTTACCTTTGAATGGGATACCCTGACCGCGATCGAGTTCCAGTATCCAACCGGCGACGTTGTCGAGAAAATAGCGGTCATGGGTTACCGCGATGATCGTGCCGGGATAGCTCTGCAGGTGATGTTCGAGCCAGCCCACCGACTCGGCGTCGAGGTGATTGGTCGGCTCGTCGAGCAAAAGAATGTCCGGTTTCTGCAACAGCAATCGGCAAAGCGCGACGCGGCGGCGCTCGCCACCGGATAATGTCTTCACCGGCGTCTCCGGCGGCGGACAGCGCAGCGCATCCATCGCCATCTCCAGCCGCGCGTCGAGATCCCAGGCGTCCAGATGATCGAGCTTTTCCTGCACCTCGCCCTGGCGTTCGAGCAGCTTGTTCATGTCGTCGTCGGACATTTCTTCGGCGAACTTGGCGTTGATCTCCTCAAATTCTTTCAGCAGATTGACCGTTTCTTGCACCGCCTCTTCAACAACTTCGCGCACGGTGCGCGAGTCGTCGATCAATGGCTCCTGCTCCAGATAGCCAACGGTATAGCCCGGCGACAGCACCGCCTCGCCGTTAATCTCCCTGTCGACGCCCGCCATGATGCGCAAAAGCGACGACTTCCCCGAGCCGTTGAGACCGATGACGCCAATCTTAGCGCCATAGAAATAGGAAAGATAAATATCTTTGAGAACGGCGTGCTTGTCGTAATTCTTGCCGACGCCGACCATCGAGTAGATAATTTTGTTGGGTTCAGTGGCCATGGATTGAAACGTTTACCTCGTGTGCATCTTTGTTAGCTTCTCGAAATCGAAGATCACTCACCGCAGAGGCGCGGAGAAAGAACGCCGAGAATTAGCGACCAAAACCTCTCTGCGGGGAATAATTCCAAAAAAGACAGAAATAACTTGATTTCCCTAAGGCTAACCTGTCGGGTCTCATTCTGCAACAAAGCGAATAAATCGCGTGATCATGATTGACCCGACTTTCGGGCCGGAGATATGCTCGCCGCCAGATGTCCTAAAAGGAGTTCGACGATGGCGGCAAATCATTCGGTTCACGCGATGATGGTTGGGATGAGTGAAACCTGGTGGCGTTCGGGGATCATGCCTTGTCTGCGCAGCGACCTAGACCGCGACAAACCGGTGGCGTATATATTCTGGCTTGTTGAAGGGGCGAATGGACCCGTGGTGGTTGACACAGGCTACCATCCCGACTACGTTGCGCCCGAGTGGGCGCAAGGCAAGCAGTTTATCGAACCGCCGAAACTGCTCGCCGAAGTAGGCATCAAATCGGACGAAATCAAAACCGTCATCGTTACTCATTTTCATCAGGACCATTTTACCGGCTTCGATTATTTTCCCAACGCCAAGTTCGTCATCCAGCGCGCCGAGCTGGAGTTCTGGACCGGACCACTCATGCGCCATGAAGTTTTAGACAAACAAATTCGCCCCAAAGTACGCCCAGGATTGGAGCGGCTAATGCAGGAAGAGCGAATCCAACTGATCGATGGAGATGTCGAACTCGATCCAGGTCTGGAACTGCTCAAAGCCGGCGGACACACCCCCGGATCGCAGATGATCGCGTTGCAAACCGCAGCCGGCAAAGCAGTCCTGTGCGGCGATATCGCCTACACCTACAAGAATATCCGCGATCATCACCCAGTCGGCTGGTATTACGAACTAGGCGACACCGTCGCGGCACTTGATCGTGCAATATCCACGGTCACGCGTCCCGATCTGGCTTTTCCCAATCATGATGCGGAAGTCATGAAGGGGAAGCGCGTGGTGCGAGTGGTTTGAAAATTTCGGAGCTGCGGTTGAGTTAGTAGGATTAACGTTACCGAATTGTTGTGAACGAGCGTAGATAGTCAGGGTGTCAATACCCCGGCTGCAAAGTGGCTTCGATTATTTGAATCCGAATAGCGTGAAGAGCGCCGCTTCCGGCCAGGCGAGGTGCATCGTCTGGTCGAACAACGCCCAGACGAATAAAATCGTTAGCCCGGCGACAATCAGGGCGGAGAGCTTGGGCGCTTTAGCTTCGGAAATCAGGTAGAAAAAAATAAAAAGCGGGATCGAGATCAGAAACCCCAAAAACCAGATGCCGCAGGCGAAAGTCACAATCCAGTATGCGGTCCTGACGGTATGTCGAAATATTTCTTCGGGGGGGACGCTGCGATCGACTGCAATGTCGAGGACACCGGGATAGGGCTCTTGCTCTCCGCTTTCAGACTTCGCGCGGGTGCCCTGCCAATCCGCGGCAAGCTGGCGCAGCGCCAACGCCAACGCAGGTATGCCAATTATCCATGGGAACAATCGCGTATCTCGGTCCAAGCCCGCCGCGGTCACGACCCATACAGCGATAACGACGACGAAAAACAGCGACAGCCAAAACGAGGGATCGAGTTTGCGGGGCGTTTCACTCATGCTTTTGCCTTATCCCGGGACTGGCGCATGACCGCATGAACGATTGTCCAGATAGTCAAGACGAACAGAACAATCACGACCGGCCGTGTTAGCCAGGAGCTACCGTAGAGCTTGGTGGTGAGAAAAAAATAGGTCTCGGCAAGATGCTGCAGGACAATGCCCACGATAAGTGGAGGTCTGGGCCAACCTAACCGCTTCATCGAAATGCCGATGACAGAGAATCCAAGCAGGGCAACAAGATCTCCCCAATCCGTGGTCGATTGATAAGCGGCGAGAAAAATCAGCACGATTAACACCGGGAATAAGTAGTGCACCGGGAGTTTTGTGATGCCGGCGAGTTGCCTGGCAAAGACAAAGCAGAGGCCCGTGGCCATCAAGTTCGCCAACACCAGGCTCCAGACAATGATTAAAGTTAGGTCGAGATGGTCGGTAAGCATCTTCGGGCCGGCCGACAAGCCCAGTAGCACCATCGCCGCCAAAACCAGCGACATAGTTGCGCTTCCGGGTATGCCGAATGCCAAAGTAAGGCACCAATCTCCGGCGTCACTGGCGTTATTGGCCGCTTCGGGAGCGATCACGCCTCTGACGTCGCCTTTGCCAAAGCTATCCTTATCCTTACTGGATTGAACCGCGTGCCCATAGGCGAGCCAAATCGCCGAGGAGCTGCCGATGCCCGGCAAAATGCCAATCCAGCTGCCGATAAAACTGGAGCGCACCAACAACCACCAGTGTTCGAAGACGTCCTTGACTCCCTGCCACTTCGTCGACGTGCTGGCGGTCTGCGCATTGGCAGCGATTTTTGTTCCGCCACCGCCGAGCGTCATATCAACAAGCTCAGGAATTGCGAATACGCCGAGCGCGATGGGGATAAGCGGAATGCCATCCGAGAGATAAAGCTGGTCGAACGTCCATCTTTGCACGCCGGTTTGGGGCGCAACCCCAATCATGCCGATCATCAGCCCCACACAACCCGCGATTAAACCCTTGACCGGGGCGCCGCCGGTCAACAGAGCGATCATCACGATCGCAAGGATAGCCGTCATAAAAAATTCCGGATTGCCAAAGGTAAGGATGATCGGGCGAATCATGGGGATGGTCGCCAGAACGGTAAATGCGCCGATGAGACCGCCGATACCGGACGAGAGAAAGGATGCGCCCATAGCGCGCTCAGCTTCGCCTTTTTTAGCCATGGGGTAGCCATCCATAACCGTGGCGGTCGCCGAGGTCGAACCGGGGATGCCGAAGAGAATGGCGGGAATCGTATCTGCGGTATTGCCGATGGCGTGAATCCCGACGATCAACACGAGGGCGCTGGCGGGATCCATCTTGACGATAAAGGGGAGGAGGATCGCCAGTGTGACTCTTCCACCGATCCCTGGGATAAAGCCGATCAGACTGCCCAGTAAGACGCCACCAAAGAGCCACGCCATGCGGCTTAAGGTAAATATCTCTCCCGTAGCAATCGCGATGGCATCGAGCACTTGGTGTACCTCCTTATACTGCTATCCGTGATAGTTTGCGCGGCAGACGCAAATTTTCGGAAAGCTCACCGCGGAGGTGCAGAGGACGCCGAGTAGAGAAGTTTTTTATCAAGATATGCTCCGAACTCTGCGAACTCCGTGTCTCTGCGGTGAAATCCCTTTTCCCCTTTGGTGGCGGCTGTGCCGCGCTAGGCTTCTGAGAATGGACACTACAAAGAACCCCCCTTGCTGGGGGGTTCTTTGTAGTCAGTGTCAGTAGTTAGTGCTGGCTATTGTAAAATTTTTCGAAAGAAGCCCATCGCCGATTCATTGTGGACGAGCGCGTCTACCTTCTTGTTCAGCTCGTCGCCGCGTATGAGCTCGTCATTCCAGCCCAATTTATCCACGTCTTGTTGGAAGTCTTTGTCTTTGAACATGGCCGCGAAGGCATCACGCAGGATTTTCGCCCGTTCGGGAGGGACCCCCGGCGGCATGGCGAACGTCCGTCCTTGCACGGAGTACATGGCTTCCAACAGGGGCTTTTTGTCCGCTGGAGCTAGCTCTTCAAGGGTCGGCACGTTAGCCAGGCGGGAGTCGCGCTGGGGAGAGGTCACGGTTAAAACCTTGATGAAGTTTTTTTCCAGCCAGTTGCTTCTGGTTGCAAAGAGAGAGCCGCGCGCGTGGGCGCGGCCATCGAGGGCGCCCCGTTCGATATCGAGCAATATCTCCGCCGTTCCTGGGTAGCCGTATACCACCTCGACGTCGATGCCCAGGATCGCTTCCATAGCCATGGGAACAACATTGGAGTTGTGCTCCTTCGCCTGCGCCCCGAACTTGGGCTTCTTGCCCTCTTTGTTGGCTTTCTTGATCGCTTCTATGCTGGTGAATGGTGTCTCGCTTCTGACGTAGACGAAGTTGCCTTCCGAGGCGATTTGACCAAGATAAGTGAATTTCTCCAACTCAAATTTGAGTGCGGGGTCGCGCAGCGCGGTTCGAAACGTCAGGCCGGTGGCCATAGTGCCGATCGCGGTACCGTCCTTAGGCGACCGGTTGTAAAGATGGTTGGCGGCAATCAGACCCGCCGCGCCGGCCATGTTGGTGACGACTATCCGAGGATTTCCCGGGACGAATTTGCTGAAATGGCGGGACAGCAGCCGCGCCAGGCTGTCAGTTCCCCCGCCCGCGGAAGAGCCCGCGATTACAGTAATGGTTTGCCCCTTGAATGAACTATCCCCGGTTTGCGCGCCGGCATGCTGAAGCGAGAAGATCAGCGTAAGAAAAAACGCGATCGCAGAAATTACACCGTTCCGAAATTTCTTAGATTCCACTTCTTTCCTCCTTAATGTTTGGTAATCATCAGTTACTGTTGACTTGTCTTTAGTAACCCCATTTTTTTGCTACCGCCGAGACTCTCTGATATTCTTCCTGCAACTCTTGCCGTTCCATCAGTTCCTTGTAGGCTTCCGCGACCAAATCTTGGGCGCATACATCCTTGATCGGCGGAACTTCATAGTTAAGCTCGCCGAGTTTTTCCTCTTCCGCCAGCATGTCCTCGAATCCGGTTGCTAGTCCATTGATGGGAAACGGCATCGCCTCCAAATCCACCGGCGCGGCGCTGGAAATCTTAATTTTTCGCTCTTCCGGGTCGGCGCTGTCGTAGCGCAGTCGCTTCTCCAGCTGGCGAATATACTCGAAATTCTTGGGCATGTCGCGGCAAAACCAATAGGAGCGGATCATGCCTTTGAGAAAGCTCTTCACCAGGTCGGGCCGTTCCTCGAGGATGCGCCCGGTGGCAGCGATAATGCGTTCGGGGCGCCCGTTGGGGTATTGGTCCGCCGGTTTAACCAAGGCGTTGCAGCCCTCCTTGATCAATATTTCCGCGTGCCAGGGCTTGCAAGGGATGCAGTCGACTTTGCCGCTTCGCAGCGCCGGCAAATGAACGGGATGAAACATGCCCCTGACCCATTCGACGTCTTTTTCCAAATCCAAACCCGCTTTGCGCAGCTGGATCTGAATCGCCCAGTGGCGGATGCTGTTGAAGTCGCTGATTCCCACTCTTTTTCCCTTCAAATCCTTCAGCGACTTGATATGCGGCGCACCGACCCAGACGTTGGTGTGCTGGTTGCGCCAGCCCGAGATGATGTAGAGATCGGCGCCGCGCGCGCGCTGGTAAAAGACCGTGCGCGATTGCACGTCCAGGGCGATGTCCACCGACTGTTCCTTCATCGCCTGGGAGATGCCGAGCTTCTCCAGCCCGAAGGGTACCATCGCTTGCCGCAGGATCGTGTACGCCGGCGAACCGTCTTCCGTTTTAAGTCCCTCATCGTAGAAAAAACCCATCTCATGGGCCGACGTGACCGGAAAGAGATGAAGCACGTGATAACAGGTCGGAGCGATTCTGAGCTTGCCGTTCAGCATTAATACTTTTTCCTCCCGAGTTTTTTTTCCAGCCTCGTATCGCGGAGGCGCGGCGCGAAGATTTCAATCCAATTCCAAGCATCGCTAAGTTATTGATACGGCTCCGGCTTCTTCTCGACAGCTTTCACGAACGTTGTCGCAATGCAAGCTCGAGATGACGACGTGAGTGCCGGAGCGAGCCGCTGCGGGCGACCACCGGATCGTCCGCAGCCAACAGTGTGAATATTACGCCTTACCCGCCTCCTTCAACGCTCTCAGCACATTCTCCGGGCTTAGCGGCAGTTTGTTAACCCGCACGCCAGTGGCGTTGAAGATTGCGTTGGCGATGCATGCCATCGGCGGGACGCAGGCGATTTCGCCGGCGCCTTTGGCGCCGTAAGGGCCGGCGCCGGGGTAGCCGCTGACGAGCGTCGTCTCGATGCGCGGCATCATATTGATCGTCGGCATCAAATAATCCACGAAGCTTGGGTTCATGGTGCGGCCGTCTTTGTCGAAGACGACTTGCTCGCAGAGCGCTTGGCCGATGCTCATCGCTGTGGCGCCTTCGATCTGGCCCTCGACGGCGGCTTTATGAATCGGCTGGCCGATGTCGTGGACGGCGACGTATTTCAAAATTTTCACGTTGCCGGTCATGGTGTCGACTTCGACGATGCAGGCGTGCGCGGTGAACGGCTGCGAGCTGCCGTGAGCTTTTTCCTCGGCCATCAGCTCCAGGTTGTCGCAGTAACCGCGGCCGATCACTTCGCCGATGACGTTGTGCGCGTTGGTAGCGACGGTGGCCAGCGACACCGACTTTGCCGGCGTGCCTCTGACCCGGATCTGCCGATCGACGATTTCCAAATCTTCCGGGCTCGCTTCGAGCTGGCGTGCGGCCATTTTGAAAAGCTGATTGCGCGCATCGATGGCGGCGCGCTGGCTCGCCGTGCCGGAAACCAGGATTGCCCGGCTGCCGACGGTGCCGGCGTCCCATGGACTCGCGTCGGTATCGACGTTGACCACCGTGACATCTTCGACCGGCACGCCTAACTCTTCGGCAACGATGACCGGGATGCCAAAGCGCGGCGCGGTGCCCATGTCGATCTTGCCGATATGCACGGTGACCGAGCCGTCTTCGTTGACTTTGACGATCGAGCCGCCGCCGGGGCCGGCGCTTTCGATCCAGGAGCCGGTGGCGATGCCGATGCCCTGATTTTTTCCCAATTTCACTTTGCCCCAGCCGATTTTCTCGGCGGCGGTTTTGATCGTCTCGCCGAGGGACACATCGCGCAGCTTGGGCACGCCGACGATTTTGTCGCCGGCCTTGGGGGTATTTTTCAAACGGAATTCGACGGGGTCCATGCCGAGCTTGGTGGCGATGGAGTCCATGTGCGATTCGACGGCGAACGCCGCCTGGGGCCCGCCGGGCCCGCGCACTGGTCCGCAAACCTGCTTGTTGGTGTAAACGGTGTATCCGTCGATGTGGCAGTTGGGCATCAAGTACCAGCCGCCGAGCATGTTGGTGCAACGACCGCCAGCCTGAACGCCAAAGCCGGAATAGCCGCCGGTGTCGTAGATCACCTTGCCGATGCGGGCGACGAGGGTGCCGTCCTTTTTCACGCCGGTCTTGATGTACATGCGCGCGCCGGAGCGAATCGTCGTCGAGATGGTTTCTTCGGCCTTGTCCAGGACGATCATCACCGCTCGCTTGGTCTTCATCGCCAACAGCCCGCAGATCGGTTCGACGGCGGCGCCCGAGGTAATGCCACTGCCCTTGCCGCCGAATCCGCCGCCCAACTCGGCGGAAATCACCCGCACATTGTTGAGCGGCAGGCCGAGCATTTTGGCGACCTCTTGGCGCACCGGGAAGGGCGCTTGGGCATTGGCCCAGACCGTAAGCCGGCCGTTCGGTTCCATCTGCGCCGCGGCGATGCGCGGTTCCAAATACTGCGGATGGATCACCTTGGTTTCGTAGACTTCGTCGACGACCAAGTCGGCTTCGGCCATCGCTTTGTCGGGATCGCCGACATGAACTTGGGTGAAGCCGCAGACATTTTTCACCTTGACGCCTTCGGGAATATTCTTCGGCAGCGGCATGTCGTCGTGCAGCGTCGGTGCGTCCAGTTTCATCGCCTCTTCCTGGTCGATGACCACCGGCAGGGGTTCGTAGACGACTTTGATCTTCTTGAGCGCCTGCTTGGCGATTGCCGGCGTGTCGGCAGCCACCGCTGCCACCGGATCGCCCATGAAACGCACTTTGTGACGCGCCAGTATATGCCGGTCCATATAACTGCGGCCGTAACGGACATCGGGAGCGTCCGCCGCCGTCACCACGGCGTGGACGCCGGGAACTTTCTTCGCCTCGCTGGTGTCGATGCTGACGATCTTCGCGTGGGCGTACTGGCTACGAAGTATGGCGCCATGTAGTTGGTCTTTAAGCATCAGATCGATGCCGTAAACACCCTTGCCGATGACGCGCTCGACGCCGCCCATTCTGGCCGGGCTGGTGCCGACGACTCTGAATTCAGCTTTTGCCATGACTTAAGCCCTCCCTGCGATGCGGTCGGCGGCGAGATGAATCGCGTCGACGATTTTGTTGTAACCGGTGCAGCGGCAGATGTTGCCGGAAACCGCTTCTTCGATATCTTCCGCCGTCGGTTTCTTGGTGCGGTCGAGCAGTGCTTTCACCGACATGATGAAACCTGGCGTGCAGTAGCCGCATTGCACCGCGCCGGTGTCGATGAAGGCTTGCTGCACGGGGTGTAGCTTGTCGCCGTCCGCTAGGCCTTCGATGGTGATGATCTCAGCGCCGTTGGCGTCGGCGGCCATGGTTACGCAAGTATTGATCGGCTTGCCGTTGTAAATTACCGTGCAGGCGCCGCACTCGCCGGTGTTGCAGCACAGCTTGCTGCCTTTCATTTCCAATGTGTCGCGGAGAAATTCCAACAGCGAAGTCGATGCTTCGGCGCTGGCGCTGACTGCTTTGCCATTGATCGTTGTGTTGATCGTGACACTCATTACGCTACCTCCTTGCCAGTTGCGGCTTGCCAAGTTTGTTCGAGACCGCGGCGGGTCAACGCTTCGACGATCCAGCGGCGGTTCTCGGCGCTGCTGCGCTGATCGCTGATCGGGCTTGCTTCGCTCGCCGCCAGGGCGCCGGCTTCTTTAATTAGCGCCGCGGTGAGCCGCTTGCCGCGCAGCAATGCTTCGGTCTTCGGCGCGCGCACGGGCGTCGGTGCGACAGCGCCCAGGCCGATGCGGACATCTTGCACATTATTCTTCCCGGCATCCGGCGTGAGCATGACCGCGACGCCGACCATGGCGATATCCATGGCGCCGCGCACGGCATGTTTCAAATAAACGCCTTTGCTGCCGGCCGGTGGAATCGGCACCTCTATTTCGGTTAACAAGCCTTTGTCTCCGGCGCTGCTCTTTCCGGGACCTTGAAAGAATGCGCTGAACGGTTCGCTCTTCTCGCTCTCGGAGAATGCGAGTTTGCCTATCGCTTCGAGCACGAGCAGCGGCGTCAAGGTCTCACCCGACGGCGAGGCGCGGCAGATGTTGCCGCCAATGGTAGCCGTGTTGCGCACTTGCAGCGACGCGAATTGGTGCGCCGCTGACCATAGCACCGGCAATTTTTCACGCACAAGCGCGCTGGTTTCAAGCTCGCGTATGGTCGTGAGCGCGCCGATGCGCAGACTGGCGCCGTTCTCCTTGATCCCGGTGAGGCCGGGAATCTTTTTGATATTGACCAGCGACCCCGGCTCTTCTTTAAACTTAATATCGACCATCACGTCCGTGCCGCCGGCGATGACTTTGGCTTCCGCGCCATGCTGCGCCAGCAACGACAGAGCGTCGCCGAGCGTTTTCGGTTCAAAGTATTCCATAATCTGTAGCCCCCGTTCCCGGAAAGTTTCGATGCACGTCAGACAACTTTCATAGCCCAAGTCGAAGTTGTCTGGCAAGGGGTGTGATGCAACGAAATCGAGAATTCTGCGTGATTTTTTGAGTTCGCGGTGGCAGAGCGAAGTGACAACTCTTATAAAAAGCTACGCAAGGGCTAGATGCAGTGGCATCCACGGATAAATCGGAAACTAGCTATTCCGAAGCGAGCTGGGCTGCAAGTCTTGTGGATGATCTCTCGCGTTTCCGATCAATCGCAGCTGGCGCAATGGATCTTAATTTGCCGGATTATTGACCGCTCCGGCGTCGACCAATGCTTTGATAATCACTGTCGCAAGCTTGGGCTTCAATCTTTTTGTTGCGAAGGCGAGGGGTGAATCCGAGTTGGGGACAGAATTATTGGGATGGGCGCCATGCTTTAATAGGGTTTCGACGGTTGCGACGTTGACGCCTCTGATAGCGTAGTAAATAGGCGTTTCCTGAAACGGCTGCTCCTGAAAGTTGGGATTGGCTCCTTCCTCGACGATTAAAGCTCTTACTACATCGGCGTTGTCGTACCATGCTGCTTCACGCAAGAGATGGCTTGTCGCCTGTGCGGAGGTCATGGCTTGGCGCGTGATGGAGCAATTTGTCAAAGCATCGGAAAAATATTGTAGATGTTCGAGTATGCGAGTTTCCGTCCGAGTGCCGACTGTTTTAACTGCCTTATGCTGTGTTTTATTGGCAACTTTTGTCATCTTGACGGAATGATTTCAGTATACTAAAAGATCACTTCTCAAGACCGGCTGTAGAGGGGCCGACTGACTCTGAAATTCGCCGCGTCTTAACGCAACTTCGAGGTGGAGAATTGTTCAGCATTTGGGCTGAAAATGATGTGAAGCTGACAGCGATGACATTGCGCCGGCAGTGCAACAAGATGAGCAAACAACCTGATTTCGACCGGGTCCGATTGCGCTATTCAGTCAGCGCTTGCTTGTGTTTAATTACGCTCGCGTGTGTCTTTAATTTGGCAGCAACGATTGCTAGTAACGAGCATGGTACTGAACAGCTAGCCAATGCGCCAACCCTCATGAATCCGGCAACCGAGGTCACATTTCAAACCGTGAGCAAGGGTAGCCGTAGCGGCGTGCGCGAGCCGCGTCAGCTGGTCCTACGCAGTCAAGCCGAATGGAAGATTCTCTGGGGACAACATGTCTCTGTCGACGCCAACCCAACGCCGCCGCCCGCGATAGACTTCGCCAAGGAATTGGTCGCCGCAGTCTTTCTCGGCGAAAAACCGACGGGTGGTTATGACACGGCAATTTCCCGTGCGCAACGCAGCGATGACGCCGTGGTGATTTACTACCGGGAAAGAATTCCGGCGCCCGGAGCTTTGGTCACACAGTCGTTGACGCAACCTTTTCACATCGTGCGAATTAATAACGACGTCAATTCCATGGTTATTTTTAGGAGAGAGTCATGATTAAGCGACTCACTGGAACGATGATTCTTTGGCTGGCTCTTTTCGCCGGGGATTTTGCGCTCGTGGTTGACGCCGCACAACCTCAACCCCCGAATGCAACCTACGTAGAAGACGAAATACTGGTCAAGTTTCGCGATGGCACCGACGAAGCGCAAAAGGACCTCGCCCGCTTTCGGGTCGCGGGATCTCGCAAGAAAAGTTTCAAAATAGTTCCTGGGCTCGAATCGATGAAATTGCCGCACGGAATTTCAGTGGCCGATGCGCTGGATGATCTCCGCAAAAATCCGCAGGTTGTATACGCGGAACCGAACTATATTTTGCAGTTGACCGCAGCGCCAAAACTTAGCTTAACGCCTAATGATCCAAGCTACGGGAGCCTTTGGGGGCTGACTAAGATCAGCGCGCCGAGCGCGTGGAATATCACCACCGGGAGCAACAGCGTGGTGGTGGCGGTGCTCGATACCGGCATCGACTATACTCACCCGGACCTGATCGCCAACATGTATCGCAACCCCGTCGATTGTGACGGTGACGGCAACGATGACGACGGTAACGGTTATATCGACGACTGTTTTGGCATCGACGTGGCGAATGACGACTCGGACCCGATGGATGATCACAGCCATGGAACCCATGTGGCGGGCACTATCGGCGCTGTGGGCAACAATGGCATCGGTGTAGTGGGCGTCAATTGGAATGTAAAAATCTTAGCGTGCAAATTCTTTGATGCCAGTGGTTCGGCCACGACTGAAGACGCAATCGCTTGCTTGGAATACGTCAAAGTAATGAAGGACCTGTACGTCAGCTCGAATATGACCCGGGGCGCAAACATCGTCGCCACCAGCAACAGCTGGGGTGGGGGCGAAAATTCACAGGCATTGTATGACGCCATCGACGAACAGCGGCAGAGCGGGATTCTCTTTATCACCGCGGCAGGCAACGGAAATGCCTTTGGCGTCGGACAGAATAACGACGCCGCGCCATTTTATCCTTGTACCTATTTCCTAGCTAACATCATCTGCGTCGCCGCCACGACAAGCAACGATGGTAAAGCCAGTTTTTCAAACTATGGGCGGCGCACTGTGCATGTCGGCGCCCCTGGCCAAGGCATATTAAGCACGGTTCCGGGCGGAGGATATGCGTCTCAGGACGGCACGTCGATGGCGACGCCGCATGTTTCCGGTCTCGTGGCACTGCTCAAAGCGCAAAACTCCAACCGGGATTGGCGCGCGCTTAAGAATTTAATATTGGCTGGCGGAAACACGATCAGCTCCATGGCGAACACAATCACAGGGAAGCGGATCAACGCAAACGGCGCAATGACATGCTCCAACACCGTCGTTCAGGCGCGCGTGCAACCGGTCGCCAGTACGATCAGTGCATCGCCCGGAGTTCCAGTTAATCTCGGATACCTGAACATAAATTGCGCCAATCCCAACGGCCAGGTCAGCGTGTCGGTTAGTTCCGGAGGTTCAATCACTCTACTCGATGACGGCTCGGGTTCCGACCAAGCGGCTGGCGATGGGATTTATTCCGCCGCATGGACGCCAACGGCGGCTGGAACTTACACGCTCACCTTCCCCGGCAACGACAAGGTGACGGTCAACGTGGCCAACCCAACGATCAGTGTCTCACCGAGTTCCGTTAGCTTTGGCAACGTTAGCGTGGGCAGCTCAGCGGATAAGAATTTTACCGTCACGAATTCCGGCGGCGGAGTTCTCTCCGGAAGCGCCAGCACCAGCGCACCCTACTCGATCGTCTCCGGTGGAACTTATAGTCTCAGCGGTGGTCAAAGTCAGACGGTTACGGTTAGATTCACGCCGACCGCCGTCGAAACTTTTCTGGCCAATGTGACCTTCACCGGTGCTGCTGGCGCTACTAGACAGGTTAGCGGTAGCGGAGTTGGAATTAGCTCGATCGCACCGAATCCCGCCGATCTCGCCGCACCGCCGGCAAGTTTCACAATCAATGGCAACGGCTTTGCTAACTTAGGTTTCGGTCTATCTGTCGTTAACTTCAATGTCGGTAGCACTTTGATCGCCCAGGCCCGTGCCACCTCAGGCACTAGTACATCACTAACCGTTCCCTATCCCACCAACGCAACAAGCCTCTCGGGACCACTACCGGGGCTCAGCGCCGGGACTG